>Ga0181520_10000149_pt1 | contig 143424 bp, 132 predicted proteins | sample PEATcosm2014_Bin_29_FD_132451 | JGI IMG/M metagenome (GOLD analysis project Ga0181520, IMG submission 132451) | Peatland microbial communities from MTU Mesocosm Facility, Houghton, MI, USA - PEATcosm2014_Bin02_30_metaG | ecosystem: Environmental > Terrestrial > Soil > Wetlands > Peat | place... | reverse complement strand
TGTACTTTCTGAGACAGATTTTACCCGTCGCGGGTCTCTCCAGAGCGGTAGTGCAATTGAGCTTCCTATTTCCGCCCATCGGAATAAGAAAGACACTAAGCCGTCAGAAGTGCCTGTAAAGATTGGAGTGTCCTGTGGGCCCGCGACGGGGACGGCAAAGCCCGGACGCCTAAAAACGGGAGCATGGTGTTCCTTTTTACACTCTGCGCTGCTTTGTGCGCAATAACGGTGCCTTCTCGGCCAGCCCGGCTGGGGCGCCCGGGCCTCGGCAGATGCGGTGGACATCACGATCTTTGGCGTTGGAGGACACGGTGCCGCGCCGCAGGACGCAGTCGATCCCATTGTGATCGCCGCGCGAATCGTGTTGGCATTGCAGACCATAGTGTCGCGGGAAAATAATCCCCTGGACCCGGCGGTCATCACGGTTGGCAGTATTCACGGCGACACGGTGCGGAACATCATCCCCGACGAAGTCAAGCTCCAGCTCACAGTTCGCACTTTCAGCCCGGCGGCTCGCAAGAAATTGCTGGCTTCAATCGAGCGCGTAGCCAAAGGGGAAGCCCTGGCAGGAGCCGCGCCCCGTGAGCCGCTGGTCAAAATCGAGGATGGAACCGATGCTGTGTACAACGATCCGGCGTCGACCGACCGTGTAGGTGGGGTATTGCGAAAAACCTTGGGAGAGCAGAACGTCGTCGAGATGCCCGCGAGCATGACATCTGAAGATTTCTCGCAATATGGATTGGCTGGTGTCCCATCTGTGCTGTTGCACATCGGGGCTGTTGACCCAGCCAAACTCGCTGCTGCGCAGCAGAGTGGCACAAAATTGCCGGGCCTGCATTCGCCGCAGTGGGCGCCCGATAGGGAGCCTACCCTCAAGGCGGACATTGCGGCAGAAACAGCGGTCTTAACGGAGTTCCTGGGCAAGTGAGCGGTGCTAGGCCCCTAGATGTCTTTCGCCTGTATGACGCGAACTGCAACCGCTTGGATGAACGCTACGCCGCCAGAACTCGTGCCACCCGGTACACCAGTCTTCGGGGTTTCCTCTTCTACTGCGGATTGGAGCCCACGCGGCTCATCACCCCTTCCGTTCACAAGAAGCTGAAGAGCTACGAGAAGAAAAAGGTTGGTATCTATCGCCGCGAGGAAGTTCGGAACATTCTTGGCGTCTGCGACCCCTACCATCATGCTCTGTTCATGTTTTGGTTGTTGCTCGGACGTGTGCTTCGAGCGTGACCGGCGCGACAGTAGGCGACGATTTGTAGCTAGGGACTATGGTTGCACCGTCTGTGTCACCGTGGCGGATGTACTAGTCTTGTAGTTGGTGTCACCGGCGTAAACTGCCTTTACAGTTTTCGACCCGGCGGTAGTAAACGTCAGCGAGCAACTACTCGCGCCAGCACTCAGCGTCCCCGTGCAGGTCACGCTGCCAGTACCTGTCACGGTAACAGTTCCCGTCGGAGCAATCCCGGCTCCCGACACAGTAAAGTCAATGACGACCGCCTGGTATATTGTCGATGGATTCGGCGTGGTGGACGCAATGACCGTTGTGCTGGGTGCCTTCGCCGCCGTGACGGTCTTGGACACTTGAGCCGCTGCGGCGTAATTGGTGTTGCCAGCCTGATTGAAAATGACCAGGCAGGCTGTGGTTCCACTCGTCATCGCGACCGTTCCGCTACCGGTCGTGCCGCTGGGCATCGAGCATCCGCCTGAGACCGTGATTGCAACCGGCAGTCCGGAGCTGGCGTTGGCGGCCACCGTGAACGTGCTGTTGTATACGGCGCTGCCGGGAGCTGCGGTGGTCACCTTGATCGTCTGCGTGGCTGGCGTGGCCGAGACCGTTGCCGCCGCCGAAGTAGCGCTGCTGTAGTTTGAGTCGGCCGCCTTCGTGGCCATCACGGAGCAGGTGCCGCTGCCGCTGGTCATCGTCACGGTCGTGCCAGTGTTCGAGCACGCACCCGAGGCCGAGAACGTCACCGCGCCCGTGCCGCTGCCGCCCGACGAGCCAACCCTAAATGTCTTCCCGTAGGGCTGCGCTGTGGCGGGCACGCCGGTAACGGTTAGCGTCGCCTGGCTGGCCAGCGTGGCCGAAACCGTCTCGGCCACTTCGGTCGCTGCGGCAAAGTTGGCGTTGCCGGCTTGGTTGAAGTCGACCGTACAACCTGTGGTTCCGCTCGTCATGGTGAAGGTTGCGCCGCTGCGGGTGCATCCGCTTCCTGTTGCGGGAGAGTACGCAACCGTCAGTCCGGAACTGGAGGTCGCGGCCACTGTGAATGTACTCTGGTAGGCTGCACTTAACGGAGCAGCAGTGGTTACCGTGATCGTCTGGGTTGCTTTCTCCGCTGTGACGGTTTCGGTTACAGCGGAAGCCGCGCTATAGTCGGCGTTGCCAGCCTGCTTGTAAGTAACCGTACAACCTGTGGTTCCGCTCGTCATCGTAACCATCCCGCTACCGGTCGTGCCGCTGGGGATCGAGCATCCGCCTGAGACCGTGATTGCAACCGGCAGTCCGGAGCTGGCGTTGGCGGAGACCGTGAAGGTGCTCTGGTAAACGGCGATTAAGGGAGCGGTGGTGGTCACCGTGATCGTCTGGCTGATCTTCGTCGCGGTGGCCGTGGTGGATTGCGTAGCGGAGGCTGCAAGATAGTTGGCATCCGCAGCCCAATCCGCGCTAAGTGAGCAGGTGCCGGTGCTCGCGGTCATGGTCACGGTGGTGCCAGCGATGGTGCAGACGCCACTCGCCGTGATCGTTGCCGTGGTGCTGGCGTTGGTGCTGGCGGCCACAGTGAAGGTTTCATGGTTAAGCGCAAGAGCCGGAGCGCCAGTGAAGGTCACGGTCGGCGCAATCTTCATCGCGGATGTAGATTGCGTTGCCGAGGCAGCCAGATAATTGCTGTCCGCTGCCCAATTTGCCGTCAGGTTGCACGTCCCGGTGCCGCTGGTCATCTTGACCAGAGTACCGGAAATCGAGCAAGCGCCACTGGCGGTGATGACCGCCGTTGTGCTGGCGTTCGTCGTGGCGGCCACGGTAAAGGTGGACTGGTAGGCGGCGGTGGCGGGAGCGCCAGTGAAGGTTACGGCCGGTGCGATCTGCGCGGGGGCAATGCTAAGCCCGGTGCTGGCGCTGAGAGAAACCGAGCCCACGATTGCGAGCGTGGCCGACAGCGTGTCGCTGCCTGTCATATTGACCGAGAGCGAACCGAATTGCGCGCCCGTACCGGCGACGGTCGTAACCGGCCCCAGGCCGCTGGCGATACCCGTTCCGCTGAAGCCGAGTGTCACCGGCACGCCGGCGATATTCTGCCCATTCTCGGTGACGGAGACTACGGGAGCGGGGCTGACGGGTTGGTTCACTGTGCCGCTGTAGCCACTGCCGGCATTGGAGAACTGCACCGACTGGTAATTAGTCTGCACCGCGCCGGAGTCCACGCAGGGGCTGTTCGAGGAATAGCCCGTGTAGGTGGTGTTCGTGTTCGGGTAGCCGCGCTGGTCCGTGGTCACGCCTGGGAGAATGTTGGCACTCAATCCCGCGCAGATGGCTGGGCTTCCCGGCAGGGGAACCATCGTCTGAGTCGGCCCGCCGTAGTTTCCCAGCGGAGCCAGGTTGATGGCGATGGTCGATGTGGAACTGGAATTGTTGCTGGCCTGGTTGCCGCCGTTATCGGTATAGCTGCCTTCGATGTCGGCGTAGCCGAAGGATGCAGTGTTTCCGGACACAATGCTGTTGCTCAACGTCAGTGTGCCATCGTAGTTTAAGATTCCACCGCCGCCGTAGTTGGAAGCGAGCGCGCTATTGCCGGAGATGGTGCTGTTGCTCAGCGTCACCGCGCCGCCGTACTGGTTGAAGATTCCACCGCCGGCGCTGCCGCCAATGGCGCTATTGCCAGAGATGGTGCTGTTGCTCACCGTCAGCGTGCCGCCGAGGTTGCAAATGCCGCCGCCGTCGCCGAAGTCGTACACGGCGTTGCCGGAGATTGTGCTGTTGCTTACCGTCAGCGCGCCGCCGTTCTGGTTGAAGATGCCGCCGCCGCAGCCGAAGGCGCTATTGCCAGAGATGGAACTGTTGCTCACCGTCAGCGTGCCGCCGTTGTTGATGCCACTGCCATACGGCGCGTTATCACCGTTAGCGATGGTCAACCCGTAGAGGAATGCCTCCGCGCTGGAGTTCACCGGAAGCACTTGCACTGAGTTATTTCCGGAGACAGTCAGCTCATTTGCGCCGGGGCCGATGAGGTTCATTTGTCCTGTACTCGCAGGCAGTGTGCTGCTCAGGGTGATGGTCCCACCGTTCAGGCTGGAGGCGAACGCGATGTCCGCGTACCCGGCGGTGTTGCCCGCGTCCATGGCGTCGCGTAGGGAGCAGGTGTTTCCCGTACCGCTGGTACAGTCGGGCGAGCCGTCTGTCACGTCGGTCGTGGTAGTCACCAACAGGTAGTTGGTCTGCACCGCGCCAGCGTCCACGCACGAGGAGTTCAGCGGAAAGCCGCGCTGATCGGCGGTCACCCCAGCAGCGACCGCCAGCGCATCGGAGCCGGCGCAGATGGCCGGGCTGCCCGGCAGAGGCAGCATGGTCTGCGTCGGCCCGCCATAATACCCCAAAGGAAGCAGATCGACGGTGCTCGCTCCCACGACATTGCCGCTGGAGCCGTTCGTGGGACACCCGCCTGTGCTTTTGACGCAAGTGTCCCCGGATAACAGGACGCTGTTGCTCACCGTTAGCATTAGGGAGGTGTTACTGGGATTACTGTAGATGGCGCCGCCTTGACCCGTCGCAGTATTGCCGGAAAATGTGCTATTTGTGACCGCCAGCGTACTGTTGAAATTGTTGGTGTAGCTGTAGATGGCGCCGCCTTGGCCCGTCGCAGTGTTGCCGGAGAATGTGCTATTTGTGACCGTCAGCGTACTGTTGAATTCGTTGTGGATGCCACCGCCTTGACCTGCGGTATTGCCTGAGATGGTGCTGTTAGTCACCGTCAGCGTGCCTCCACAGAAAATGCCGCCTCCGAAGGTCGCACTATTGCCGGAAACTGTGCTGTTGCTCAGCGTCAGTATGCCGAAGCTTGCGATGCCGCCACCGTAGCCTTGATTTAGTGCAGTATTGCCGGAGAGGATGCTGTTGCTCACCGTCAGCGTGCCGCCGCTGTTGTAGATACCACCGCCTTGGATGGCGGCGGAGCCGTTGGCGATGGTTAGCCCGGAGATGCTCACCGTCGCGGAATTAATTTGAAACACCGTCACCGCGTTTCCGCCAGAGATGGTAAGCCGGTTCGCACCTGGGCCTTGGATCGTCAGGCTCGTGCCGATCGTCAGCGCGCCATTGGCGGGGCTCAAGGTGATGGTCTGCCCATTCAGCGAGCTTGCGAAATCGATGATCTCTCCAGAGACCGCACTATTCACACAATAGCGCAGCGAGCCGCTATCAGACGGGCTGTCAGAGTTATCAGTCACGGTGCAGGTCTGCGCGTGCGCACTGCTGGCGGCCAACATACCCACGGCGAGTGCGAGCACCGTTGCGATACGTGCAGAAAAATGACGGCTCAGACATATGACTCGGGAATTCCGCATGACAGTCTCCTCGCTACTCTTTCGCAGACCGATTACTTCGGCAGGTCAATCTGGCTAACCGTGGGACCGTTCGGGTATCCCGACGACGCCACGGGCAGAAGCGTGGCAGGCCTGAGCTACTGGCCAATGTTGATGCTTGTTCGCGGGAAAGGTTTGCTGCCCCAAGCGGCAGAATCCAGAGCACGATTTCAGTTTGGATGTACCCGCTGGACGGCTCGCGCAGGTATGCACCTGAGTCACGTTGTTGACCGGGTTACTAGCATTCGCAGGCGATTATTGCAGCGCGCCTCGATACCCGTGGCCGCCGCATTCATCCGGGTGGATGCTCGGCCACTTGGACATGATCGTTGGTCGCAAACTGCCCGGCTAGGAGGAAGCCTAAGCCCAGAAAAACTGGCATTCGGGGCGGTTTGATCACCCAGTGATCACCCATAAGCCACAAATAACAAATCGGCAGCTCGGCTGCCGATCGTTTAAACCATATTAAATTGTTTATTATTAGTAGCTTATGAATGGCTGGCGGAGAGAGGGGGATTCGAACCCCCGGTACAGCTTTTGACCGTACAACGGTTTAGCAAACCGCCGCCTTCAGCCACTCGGCCATCTCTCCGCAATTCCGGCTGGCCCGATTATAACGGAAGCTCTTGCATTTCGTACATCGCCTGGCGAATTCTTAGCAATTTCTTTTCAATCCAGTCGCAGCAGCTTTTTTCCCGGATCGGCCAATAGGCGGCGAGTCCCCTGGGGCACTTTCAGTTCAAAGTGGGATTCATGGCCGTCGGCGAAGACTCGCTGCAATAGAATGCGTTCTCCTCCTTCCAGTTCTGCAAAGATTGGCACGGACGTCACCAGGGATTCCGGGCACTGTTGTTGATACAGAGAGAAGCTCGCCAGAGTCGCGTTCCCTCGGCGCCTGAACACGAGCTGCTTCAGTTCAATTTGGGGCACCGAACTGCCGCGCACCCATTCGGCGAAGAACCAGCTCAAACTGCGCGCCCCCTCAAAGCGCGCCGATGGCGGAAGGAATTCTTCGAGCACCCGGCGGAAGTCGTCGGTCGTGGCCGCACTCCCGGTATAACGCCTGCCGAACTCGCGCAATGCTGCCAAAAAGCGGCCGCCTTCCGCATTGGACGGCGGCTTCGCTTCGTTCTTCTCGTAATCCGCAAAGTAGTCGCGCAGCATGACCAGCAGCCACAGACCTCGCCCGTAAGTCACCGGAATGTAAGCGTTCGGAAACACCGAGGACGAAAGTCGATAGCCGAGCGTGACTGGCCCCGCGTCGGCATAGCGTTTGCCAGCCGCGTTGGTCTCCAGCAACTGTTGCCGATAATGCTCCAGCAGCTCTCGTGCTTGCGCCGGGTGTTTCTCTTCCAGAATCATCAGCGCGCTCAGGTTGGCGAGTGCTTCCATCAGCCACTGGTCACGATAGCTTTTCCAGCCGACCCGGTCACCCCACCACTGGTGGGCCGTCTCATGGTCCTGCATAAAGCCGCCATACACCAGACGTTGAAATTCATCTAACTTCAGTGCCTGCCGCTCCTCATCGCTGAGGTAAGCCATGCTACTCAGATACACCAGGGTCGGCCATCCCTGTGACATTGGTCCTGGCATCTGGGTAAGCGTCAGGCTCTGGTATGGATATGGACCAAACCAGTGCTCGTACTTTTCAATCGCCTCAGCCGAGCGCTGGGCAATGGCGTTGTTTTTTGCTGCGGCTTCCTCCGCCATCTCCTTGGCCGGCGTCGCCAGAGAGGCTTCGACTACCCCCGTCGAGTAGCTTGCCACCTCTACTCCGTCCACCTGCGCCGAGGCCCGCGCGAATTTTCCCAGGTTGAATCCTGCCAGCGGAATCTTTACCTCCGAACTCCACTCGCCTACCTGGGCATCGCCTTCTTCGTGCATTGAGCTGCGATGACCTGTGGCCACGAGTGTCCATTCTTTGGGCCAGTGAAACGTTAGTTCAAAGTTGCTCATCTGCATCCCGCGATTCGGATACCATGTCCCGCGTGCGCCCACATACAGCAGGCCAGGCGCGGCTTGTTGCATCACGGCACCGGTGTAATGAAAATGCAGACGATGATGCTCGCCCGCACGCAATGTAGCCGGCATCACTACGGCCACCAGATCATTGCCGAGGCGCGCCAGTTCGCTTCCCTTGAGCGCTTCATTCTGCAGAAACTCCGCGTCTACCCCGTCCACGCTCACGGTACGCACCTGCAGCCAACGCGAGAGTTCGAAGACCAGTAGTCTCTGTCCACCGTTTCGCACCTCTACATCAAGCTCCGCAGTAGCTTCCAGCGTTTCGGGAGGAGCCAACGAGGTGTCGATGCGAAAGGCTTCCACCGGCACGGCCCTGGCGGAGCCTGCCGGATCAATCATCCGGCTCTCTCTCTGTCGCCGCGCTTCGATTCCCGGAAATGCCATCCACACGTCGAAATATAGATCTTTTCCCGCATGGCTGAGACGCGCCACCTCGAACTGGTCCTCGGCTTGCGAATCGTCGAAGACATCGAGACTACCTAGTCGCGTCGCCAACCGCGCATGCAGAAAATGATCATCCTTGGATAGCGTTGCATCTTCGGTAAAGCTCTCCAGCAACCGCAGTGCATCGAGTTCGGCGAGCACCTGGGCATTTGGTCCATGGGCGCGAACAAAATCCGTCGGCTCTTCACTGTCGCGCAAGTACGGCTTCAGTTCGCCTGGCAGATCGCCGTTAAAACGCAGATAGGCCGCCGTGAAGTGCTCGTCCAACACGCCCAGTCCGGAGAATAATCCGAGCGACGCGTGTTCGGTTAAATCCGGAGGACGCATTAATACCTCGCCCTCTCCCTCGAAATACGCTCCAGTTACGCGGCCCAGCACATCCTGCGTAAATGCGATCGTGCCATCGGTCAGATAGAGGTGCAGTTCACCGCGCTCCAGCACGGCCTCGCGCACATGAAACACCTTGGTTTCGTCCAAGCCGATAGAGCGCAGTGCGCGATACAACAGCGCGGCCGGCCCATTGCGTTGAGCTGTATCCAGCGGCCTTGCGGAAGGTTGTGGAGAATCTTTATCGGGAAGTTGGAGGGCCGGCGACGCTTCCGCCACTTGCTGGGCGTGCAGCAAGTGGGTGCTCAGCACAATGACGAGCACGAGAGCAAAGCGTTTGATTCCCACTCCCAATTCGCCTCCGCATTCAGCATCAGGAAGCACAATACCGCAAAGTTGATCCACTTACACAGGCTAGTGGCAGCCGCCTGCGCAACGTGCTACTTTGGATTGATCGCAACCATGAAGCTCCTCACTTTCTTCACTCCGCCCGCGGTCGTGGCGCGTGCTCCAGCACCGTTGATTATGCCTGTGATGGAATCCATGCGGGTAGATATGCAGGTTCATCCGCACGCCGGCGGCGATTATTTTGACGCCCTCGCAGCTGGCTCCGAGCAGCTGGTCTTTCTGCTGATGGATATCGCCGGTCAGCGAATCAGCGCGCTGAATCTTGCGGCCTTTGTGCAGGACGAGTTTCGCAGCCGCGCTCCGGAGTTATTCTCCACGGAGGGCGATCCGGCCGCCGCTCTCTCCGAGCTTTGCCTGCACCTCAACCGCACCCTTCTGGAAACTGCCGGACGCGCTCACCTGGCAGCCGCGTTGCTCGGCATTCTCAACGGCGAGGATGGTACGCTCTACTACATCAACGCCGGGCATGTTCCCGGCCTGCTGCTCGCGGCAGATTCCACTGAGTTTCTGGAGTCTACGGGCTTGCCCCTCGGACTCTTCTCTCATGCCACTCATGAAGCCTGCTCCCGCGTCATGCCGCGTGGTGGCGCGCTGTTGATGGCCTCACGTGGAGTCGTCGAAGCACGCGGCGAAAGCGGGATACAGTGCATAGGCCGGAGCCCGGAGTTCGGCGCCGGGGGCCTGCTGAAGGCTACCGCGGGAGTAAGCCGAGTGGCGCAATCGCTTTGCCGCGCGGTGCTTGATACCGCAACCTTGTTCGCCGGCAGACACCTGAACAACCCTATGTCAGTGGCCGCAATCTCGCGCGACATATAGCCGCACGGCGCACCTCCTGAAATTGCACCGGGAGCGGAAGATTGGTGCGTGCAGCATTGCCCTGTGGCCCGTCACACAACTATCCCGGATTGGCAAACCCGGTGGCCGCTGGCTGATGTGGGTGCCGGGAGTTACAATAGCTTGTCTTGTATTGTCAAATTTTTCGCGGCATTCCACCTGCTATCTACCGGGCTGGAATCGCAACGCGCCCCGGATCTCAATGAAGAAGTTTTTGTGGTCGCTGATCGTCATCGGTTCCTTAGCCTTCCCCGTCCTCGCGCAGCAAGACACCGTCGTTGAGGAGATCGTCGCGCGTGTCAATAACTCGATCATCACCCGCGCCGATCTGCGCCGGAACCAACAGCAAGCCGCCCAGGAAGCTAAGGAGCAGAGCCTCCCGCAGAAGACTTCTGATGAGCGCGACGCAAACTCTCTGCGCGATCTCATCGACCAGCAACTGCTCATCCAGAAGGCCGGCGATCTTGGAATTTCCGCCGATGCCGATCTCGTCAAGCGCCTGGATGACCTGCGCAAGGAGATGAAGGCCAGTTCGATGGAGGATCTGCAGAAGACGGCCGAAGCCCAGGGCGTGAACTGGGAAGAGTTCAAGCAGAACACCAAGAATGGCATTCTCACCCAGAAGGTGATTGGCTCGGAAGTCGGTAGCCATGTCCAGGTCACCCGCGATGAAATTCAAAAATTTTATGAGGAGCACAAGTCCGAGATTGCCCAGCCCGAGCGCGTTCGCCTCAGTGAAATTCTAATTTCCAACAATCCTGGTGCACCCAAGCCGGAGCCGGGCAAGGAATCCAAGCTGCAGGAGCCAACCGCCGAGCAGGTGGCCGCCGCCGAAGCCAAAGCCAATGAGATCTATCAGCAGCTCAAGGGTGGTGCCAAGTTTGACGAAACCGCCCGCAAGGAGTCCAACGGCTCTACTGCCGATCAGGGTGGCGATCTCGGGTATTTCAAGCGCAAGGATCTTGCCAAGGAACTTGAGGACAAGACTTTCATTCTCAAGAGCGGGGAATTCACGGAACCGATCCGAACCCGCCAGGGCTTCATCATTCTTCGGGTCACCGACCATATTGAAGCCGGAACTCCTCCCCTGGAGCGCGTCCGCGATCAGATTCAGGAGCAGCTCTATAGCCAGAAGGTGCAGCCCGCTCTGCGTGCCTACCTCACGCGTTTGCGCGAAGAGGCTTACATCGACATCAAGCCCGGCTACACCGACGCCGGTGCCAGCCCCAACCAAACCAAACTGATCTACACCGCGGACGCTGGTCCCAAGACCAAGCAGGTTCGCGGCAAACTCGGTGTGGGTAAGAAGAAGACGGTCGTCGTGGTAGGAAGAGACAAGAACGACCACAAGCCTACCGGCAGTACCTCGGAACTCGGCCTAGCCAAAGCCGAGGTCGATGCCAAGGAGAGGGCCGAGAACGACCGCAAAGCCGCCGCCGCAACCGCCGCCGCCAAAGCCGCCGCCGATGCCGCGGAAAAAGAGAAATTGTGCCACATGTCTCCCAAGGAGCGGAGCAAGTACCTGGCTGAAAAGAAGAGTGAGGCGAAGAAGGAAGCCAAGCTGGGGAAAAAGGAATCCAAGAAGCAAAAGAAACTCGCCCGGAAGGAAGCCAAGCGCAAGGCAGAAGCAGCCCAAGCCGCCAAGAGTGGAAAGAAGCCTGCGGTAACACCTGCTGATGCCAGCCAGGAAGCCGACGCCAGCGCTCCTCCAAAGAAGAAGAAATCAGTTTCCTGGTTCTAAATGTTCAGGGCACCAACTCTCCCGGCGCGGGCGCTCAGCTCGCGCTTTTCCTTTCGACGCGAGGCGCGCTCGAAAAAAAAGCGGCTCCGCGAATGGAGCCGCCGTCTCGAAGCAACTATCTCATTTACTTCCCGAAGCCTTTACGCCGCTGCTTGCTATAGGTCGCCAGAGCGGCCTCAATCACCGGGTAGGCATCATGCGGTGGTTGCACCTCGTCTACCTCGACCGCCTTGCCCTCCAACAGCTTGTAGTCCTGGAAGAAGCGGCGCAGCATCATCAACCGGTGCGGCGGCATCTCCCGCGCATCGGTGTAGCTGTTGAACTCCGGGTCCTTGCTGGCAACGGCAATGATTTTATGATCTTTCTTGCCGCCGTCAATCATCGTCATCAAACCTACAGCTCGCGCCTGGATGATGGTCAGCGGAACTACCGGCTCCTGGCAGAAGACCAGAACGTCGAGCGGATCGTCATCCTCGGCTAGAGTCTGCGGGATGAATCCGTAGTTCGCCGGATAGTACACCGCCGAATACAAAATCCGGTCCAGCCTGATCAGCCCGCTGGCTTTGTCCAGTTCGTACTTGACGCTGGAGCCAAACGGAATTTCGATTACCGCGTTAAACTCACCGGGGAGATTTTCTCCCGGTGTAATGTCGTGCCACGCATGGATCATGAAGAGTTGCCCCTGAAGAAACGGTCTCCTCTCATTGTACTGAATCCTGCTCACTCCGCCCACCAAGGCGCCGCATTCCGTTCCTCGCCAGTGTCAACCGAGCGTGTAGAATCAACTCCAGTCCACCTTCGAAGCCATGATTGAGACGCCTTCCGACGCACTTCCGAAACCTCGCAGAGCCAAAGCTGCAGCCGCCATGGTCGCTGCCGGGATTCTGCTCAGCCGCCTCAGTGGCCTGATCAGGGAGCGCTTTTTCGCCCACTATCTTGGAACCTCGCTGGCCGCCGACGCCTATCGTGCCGCCTTCCGCGTACCCAACATGCTGCAGAATCTGCTCGGCGAAGGGGTTCTCTCCGCATCGTTCATTCCGGTCTACGCTCGCCTCCGTGCCGAAGGCCGCGAGCGTGAGGCCAGCGAACTCGCCGAAGCCATATTCGCTCTGTTGGCCCTCGTCGCCAGCGTCATCGTTGCCCTCGGAATCCTCTGTGCTCCGGTGCTCGTCAGTCTGCTCGTCCCGGGCTTCCACGGTGAAAAGCGCGCCTTGACCATCGCATTGGTGCGGATTGTCTTTCCCGGCACCGGACTGCTCGTCTTTGCCGCCTGGTGCCTTGGCGTGCTGAACAGCCATGGCCGCTTTTTTCTCTCCTACGCCTCGGCCGTCATGATGAACCTTGCCATGATCGCCGCCCTGGTCTGGGAGGGAGGATGGCGCGGTCAGGGCACAGTCGCGCTCGCCTACACCATCTCCTGGGCTTCGGTCGCCGGAGCCATTTTGCAGTTCGCGGTGCAGGCTCCGAGCGTGTATTCCTATCTGCGCCCATTGCTGTTGCGGGTCGATCTCCGTTCGCTTCATGTGGCCGCCGTGGTCGCCGCGTTCGTCCCGGTCTTCATCAGCCGGGGAGTCTTTCAGATCTCAGGCTTTATCGATCTGCAACTCGCCAGCTTTCTTCCCAAGGGCAACGTGCTGCTCACCTACGCGCAAACCCTGTACATGCTTCCGGTATCGTTGTTCGGAATGTCGGTTTCGGCCGCCGAACTGCCTGCTATGTCTCGCGCCATCGGCTCCGAGTCGGAGATTGCCGCTACCTTGCGCACCCGCCTCAGTGCTGGTCTGGAGAAGATTTCCTTCTTCGTTGTTCCCTCTGCCGTGGCCTTTCTCGCCCTCGGCAATGTTGTGGCCTCCACCCTCTACCGCACCGGAAAGTTCGGTGAACAGGATGTACTCTTTGTCTGGGCAGCCCTGGCAGGGTCAGGCGTGGGACTGCTGGCGCAGACGATGGGGCGCCTCTATTCCTCCACCTTTTACGCTCTCCGGGATACCCGCACTCCTCTGCGTTTTGCCCTTGTCCGGGTGGCGCTCACGCTCTGCCTTGGCTATCTCTTCGCGCTGCCTCTGCCCCGGGCACTGGGGATCGACCACAACTGGGGTGTGGCCGGACTGACATCCTCGGCGGGCATTGCTGGGTGGGTGGAATTCGCTCTTTTGCGGCGTGGATTGCAGGCCCGTATCGGCCACGTAGCCTTCTCAGCGGTGCGTGTCCTCAAGCTCTGGGGTGCGGCGCTCACGGCCGCTGCGCTCTCATTGCTGCTGGAATGGAGATTGCATCTGGGTTCGCCGGTCCTGCGCGGGCTGCTGGTTCTCATTCCCTTCGGCGCCATCTACCTGTCGATTACGCACCTGTTGGGAGTAAGTGGATTCCTCCCGACTCTTCTGGCGCGCTTCGGGCTGAAGCGCAGCTAATCCAACTCGTCCGCGGGGAAAACAGGACCGCCCGCCGGGTAAGAGTGGAGCGGGTGGCAGGCGGCCCACATCCGCCTTCTTATGGCGAATGTGGAATCGCAATCCTACCCAGCCGCCTTCATTTTCGTCTTGACCACCTTCATCGCGCTCCAGTCGTAGCCGAAACGCCGCCCGCAATCCAGGCAAACAACGTAGTGGGAGCAACCGGATGGCAGCTCTTCCGCCCAGTCCAGGTGCCCCTGGTGCTGCCGTGCCATATCCATCGAAAAGGGCACGGAGATGTGACTGTGCCGGCAACCAAGCGACAAAACGTTCAGCACTTTCTCCAACATATTCAGAACACACCTCGCGGAACTTGCGCTTACTCATGTGGGATGCCGCTGCGCAGGAGCCGGCAATTTGACGGTTTGATTCCACCTTGCCGGAACCAGTAGAAACCAGGCCAGTACGGTCTGGACCGGCAAAGCCTGAGCCGGTGAAAGTGCAAGCCCGGTAGCCACACTACCGGGCCATCAGAATCCGTCACCGCGTACGCCTGCCTCAGGCGAGGTACTCTTTAGACGCGAACTGCTGCCTTGTCCGGAACCGCCGCGGCGGCTGTCTCAACCGCTTGCGGCTTATCGTTCACATTGGGCTTGCGGATATCGATCCCGCCCTTGAAGAATGCCCCATCCTCGATGCTGATGCGCTGGGCGATCACGTCGCCGGTCAGCGAACCTTCGTTGCGAATGTCCACGCGGTCGGTAGCCGTAACATTGCCGCGCACCTTGCCCAGGATCACCGCTTCGCGGGCCGTGATATTGGCGGCGATTACGCCATTGCGTCCTACCGTAACACGGTTTCCTGGAAGATGAATCGAGCCTTCGACCCTACCATCAATGTAGAGCGACTCCGATCCGGTGACCTCGCCTTTGATCACGAGCGACTTTCCTATCGTGGCCTGGTCGGAAACTGCCGTCGCGGAACTCATCGGCTTCGGTGTGCTGTTGTTGTACTCCGGTGCAGGAGGCGGTGTAGAGGGCTGGCGCTGCGGTTCCGCTGGCGCCGGATTATTGCTGCCGGACGGTGTTGAGGGCTTCCACATTTTTAGTGAGTCCTTTCATTAAACAGGTCTGCACCTGCGTCGCCATTCTCTGTGCATTTCGTAAGTCCGAACTGCACAAGGGCTTCTGGGTTGGATGGTCTGATACAAAGGCGTACTCTTGGGTTCCCTGTATGCACTATATTCCAATTTCCCGGAAGTTTCTGCACTGGCGAAATCACCTCAGCCGCCCCGGGAATAACCCCTAGTCCGTTTAGCCGCCGCGTCAGCCTCGTCTTAAAATTCCCTGCGCATTCGCACATCGGCCACCAACGCGATACCATCACAGCATTGAAGAATGATCTCTGAAAGCGATCTCATCCAGTACATCGAAGACCAGCCGCAGCATGCCGCCGGATACAAGCAACTCATCCGCGAGCTCTCGCTGCGTGGCCGTGAGCGCCAGGAACTGGAGTCACTCCTCGCCGATCTCGTGGTGCGCGGTAAACTGGTGCTCGTTGCCCGCGACCGCTACGCTATCGCCTCGGCCGCCGTCAATCGCAATCTCCTCGTCGGAAGCCTCACCATGCATCGTGATGGCTTCGGCTTCGTCCGCCCCATAGACCCTGAAGTTCGCGAGCGTCTCCAGGGCGACGTCTTCATCCCGCCCTCCGAGACCGGTGAGGCAATGCACGGTGACCAGGTCCTGGCCGAGCTTTCCCCGCACTCCCGCGAAGGCCGTTTCGAAGGCCGTATCGTCCGCGTCATGGAGCGCGCCCATCCGACCGTGGTGGGAACTTTCCACTACGGCCACCGGGAAAACTACGTGCGTCCCATCGACGACCGCATCAAGATGGATATCATCATCCCCCCTGGCGAGGAAATCGTACCCGAGCCATCCGAGACAGAGAGCCGCCTTGAGGTCGATCGCGTTATCGGCAGCGAAGCCAGCCGCCGCCCCTGGGAGGACCTCGAAGGGGTTGTCGTCGATTGCGAGATCACCGGCTGGCCCAGCGCGACCAAGAATCCCCGAGGTCGCGTCATCGAGGTCATTGGCTACGAAGACGATTTCGGCGTAGACGTAGAAATCATCATCCGCAAGCACCACCTGCCCCACCACTTTCCGCCGACGGTCATCACCGAAGCCCGCGCCATTCCCTCGGCCATTCCGCCTGCCGAACTGACGCGCCGCCGCGATTTCCGCGAGTTCCCCATCGTCACCATCGATGGCGAAACCGCGCGCGATTTTGACGATGCCGTCTTCGCGCGCAAACTTCCCGACGGGCACTATGAACTTCAGGTCCACATCGCCGACGTCGCTCACTACATCCGTCCCGCGATGGATATCGATCGCGAGGCCGAAATCCGTGGCACCAGTGTGTATTTTCCGGATCGCGCCATCCCCATGCTGCCCGTCGAGCTATCCACGGACATTTGCTCGCTCCGTCCCCAGGTTGATCGCCTGGTGATGTCCTGCATCATGCAGATCGACCCGCGCGGCGAAGTCATCTCCTACCAGATCATGCCCGGCGTCATCCGCAGCGCCGAGCGCATGACCTACACCGATGTCCAGCTCATTCTCGATGGGGACACCGCGGCCCGCGAGCGTTACGCACCTCTAGTCGAAAACTTTCTTCTTATGCAGGAGCTGGCTGAGATACTCAACGCCAAACGCCAGCGCCGCGGCTCCATCGATTTCGATCTTCCCGAGCCTCTCATCGAATTCGACGAGAACGGCCTCATGAAAGGCGTTACCCGCTCTGAGCGGCTCTTCGCCCATCGCCTGATCGAGGAGTTCATGCTTTCGGCCAACGAAGCCGTAGCCACCTACCTCGAACAAAAAGGTGTGGCTTCCATTTATCGTGTCCACGAACCGCCCGATCCCAGACGGGTCTACGATTTCGAAAACCTCGCCGCCGCCTTTGGCTATTCGCTCGGCATTGGAGCACTGCCCATTGCGCGCTTCCGCGTCAAGCCAGAGCAGCGTGGCGCCCACGGTTCGCGCTCTGCCGCCCATCGTGCCAAGGCCGCCGACATCGAAGTTCCGCAGCAAGTCGCCATTACCCCCATGATGTATCAGAAACTCGCCGCCAAGATCGCAGGCAAGCCTGAAGAGCGCATTCTCAGCTACCTCATGCTGCGCTCGCTCAAACAGGCGCGCTACTCTGAGATTAACGAAGGCCACTTTGCTCTAGCCGCCACCTGTTACACCCACTTCACCTCGCCCATCCGCCGCTATCCTGACCTCCTGATCCATCGCATTCTCAAGGGCGTCCTGGCCGAAAGCGCCGAGCATCATCAAGGCCCTATCGCCATCGGCGTCGGAGGCCACATCCGGCAAAATCCCGAAGCCCTCTGGAGCAGTCCGCAGCAACCGGCTCTGAAAAAAGCTTCCAAGGGAACCGGCAAGAAAGCGCTGCAGTCCGAAGGTCATCGCGCCGTGCTCCCTGGCCCCATCCCCGAGGCCGAACTCCACCATCTGGCCGAGGACGCCAGCTTCGCCGAGCGCCGTGCCGATGCCGCTGAGCGCGAACTGGTCGAGTGGAAGAAGATAAAGTTCATGTCTGACCGCGTCGGCGAAGAGTTCGACGGACTGATCGTCAGCATCACCAAGTATGGAATGTTTGTCGAACTTACCGACCTCTTCGTCGAGGGCCTCATCCCTCTGAACACCATGTACGACGATCGCTACACCTTCCACGAAAACACCCGTCAAATCATCGGCCAGCGCACCCGTAAGACCTTTTCCCTCGGTGACCGCGCCCGCGTCGTCCTCGACCGCATCGACCGGGTTGAGCGCAAGTTGCAATTTGCTCTTGTGGATGAGCGCCCCACCCCTGCCCGCCGCGGCCGCAAGCGCCTTCACTACTAACGTGTAACGGAGTTGGCCATTCCAACCGATGGCGATACATCTTCCTGCATTTGGCGAATGTGGGGTCGCCCCTAGTACAATTCATTGCAGACTTTATCCGTGCGAGGATTTTTCGAATGGCACATATGGTGCAATGCGCAAAGCTGGGGCGCGAGGCTGAAGGCCTCGACGAAGCGCCCTTTGACAGCCCTCTTGGGCAGAGAATTTATGAAAGCGTCAGCAAACAGGCATGGGCTGACTGGCAGAACCACATGAAGATGCTGCTCAATGAATATCGGCTGCAGCCTTGGAAGAAAGAGCATCAGGACTTTATCGTGCAGCAGATGGAACAGTACTTCTTCGGCTCCGGTGGAGAAACTCCTGAAGGCTTCAAGCCTCCGGAACAATAACGGCAGCGCAAATTTAGGACGCGCGGGCCTCAGCGCCCGCGCGTTTTCCACTCCGCTTGCGCTTCCGCGGTGTTAAAATCAATTCACCCCTTCGGCGCGCCTGCGCCGTAAACCGTCGGGATGTGGCTCAGCCTGGTAGAGCACTCGCTTGGGGTGCGAGGGGTCGGCAGTTCAAATCTGCCCATCCCGACCATTCTTTTCAATAGCTTACAGATCCCGTCCAAAATCATCGCAAATGAGCGCAAAACCACCTCTGGGGGAAATTCAAAGGAGTGCGGACGCCTGCAACTTATCCAGACCTCTTTCACTCAGCTTTTCATCTGTGCATTAAGCTCCAAGAAGTGTTTCTCAATGTCGTCGTAGAGCGGCGATAAATTGTATTCGCTGTCAGAGTCGGCCGCTGTGTGCGTATCACTGAGCGATCAATACAGCTGTTGATCGACGACAACACAACCCCGCCAACAACGTAACGGCAACAAGGAGGTCCGCGATGTGCGAAAGGGAGTCCAGATACAAGGAACTCGAGGCTCTTATTGAGTCGAACTGCCCAGGTTCGATCGAGCGTCTGTCTTTGGGGCATCATCTGGTTTTCATTCGTGAGGAGCCAGCTGTCTCAGACCTCAGCGACGAAGAGTTGCACTTCCTGGGAGCACTTATAAAGGTGAGCGGCAAGTACGGATGCACGCTTGTGATAGGTCCCCAGGATAGATGCACCGTGCACCGAATAGGCATAAAGAAAGCTGAGTCGTAAGAATCTGGAATCGGCTCGTTTGCATGTGGGGATTTTGAGCTTGAAACTTTACAGGAGGATCAGAACTAACTGTTAGTTTGGTTTGCGGCTCACTCAGCCGGCATATAGCACCGGTTGAGCTTAGAAAAGAGGATTAGGTGGTCTTCTTTTCTGGCTTCTGATTACGTTTTTGCTTCGGAACTGGGATGCTTTGTTTCTTCGGCACGGCACTGTCTGGACTCGGACCTTTTCGCTTCTGCTCTGGCTCGGAACCGTTAAGGAAACTTACGGCGTTCTTAAACGACTCTTGGCCGATGTGGCCGTAGACCTTTACCATGTCCGCCATTGTGGTGGCGCTCCAGCCGAGGAGGCTTGCGACCACTTGATAAGGGACTCCTGCCTCTAACATCCTAGTGACAGCGGTGTGCCGTAAATCATGGAACCTACAAGTTACCCCTGCGCGCTTTTTAGCGCTGCGCCATGCGGTTTTCCACGAACCCATAGGTTTTAATGGGTTAGTGACATACTTGATCGTTTGGTTCGGCCCTCTCTTAACCCGCTCTGATGGAAATACGAAATGGTTTGGCTGGCGATCGGGGAATTGAGCGGCCCACTCCTCTAGGCACGCCATGGCGCGTTCGTTTAGAGGGATGATCCGTTTTGTTCCATACGAGGTCTTGCTGACGCCCACTCGTAGGGTCGCAGCTTTGAAATCGATCATGTGCCATCGGAGTTGCTTTGATTCCTTTGAGCGCATGCCGGTGGATAGGGCGAGCTTCACTACCGGAGCGAGAGATCGGGAGCTACTTGTCGAGCACTCCCAGAGTAAGTCGATCTCTTGGCTGGGTTCGAGAGCGAGACCGACATGCTCGGATTCGACCAACTTGCGGATCTTCCCCTGCAGTGCATCCCATCGGTCAGATTGCTTCAATACCCCTCGAAAAGTCTCGAGTTCCATATTGATCGTTCTTGGGGCCGCCCCTGCCGAAATTCGATCTTGCTGATATCTCTTGAAGTCGAGTTCGGTTATTTCTTCGATTGTCTTGTTACCAAACACCGGGACGAGATGTTTCAGGTTGTTCTCAGAGATCTGGACTGTACCCTTGGCGACGTCGAGTGGTCTTTTGTCGAGGTACTCCTGACCAGCTTGTCCGAAGGTCCGAGCCGCTTGTACTCGTTTTATCTCATAGGATCCCTCCTCGCATTGTCGCCGAACGGCGCGTTCGATTTCCCTGGCCAGGGTTTTAGATTGCGTCTTAGTGCTGGCTCGATATCGACGCTTTCTGAAGCGAAAGTCGTACCACCAAACCTTCGAATTGGGATACATAGTGCCTATCGATCGCCTGATCCAGTGTCACTAAAAAGGATGGCCATGAGCAGGAGAAATCCTGTTCGCTGCAACCGGGCAGGAAAATCGGCACGCGTTGCGGAGGATCGTCAAATGTCAGTCTGGAAGCTGATCGCATTTGTTCAAGAGTTTGAGCGGAGTAGTAGGTTCGCACGTAGTAGTTTTCTGTGGCGGGTGTCTTCCAGAGTTCGAATATGAGTGCCCCGCCGGGAGGGGTATCATCACGACGACCGTCCACAATCCAGGTCAGATTCAATAGGCCTGCAAGATTGGTCAAGTTTGTGTCATGCCCAATCAAGAAGAGAGCGCGATCGGCGGGCGCGCTAGGAGCGCCGGAGACCGGCTTGCCCGTGACTGACTGTTCCAGAGCTTGGCGAATGTGATCGAGCAGATTGGAAGCCTGCATCTGGGCGATTGCTTTTGTTCGCTGTGCAAAGTCCGAAGCCGCCGTGTGCAGATCGACCAGGGAGCGGATTTTGCTGGCATCTACGCAGCCCCAGCCGACGCTGGTAGCGTCCATGCCTTCCGTGTACTCCAATAGAATGTTTTCGGTCAGGGTGGATGCTGTGTTCAACGGACCGCGTAATTCGGCGAGACGATCGTCTTTCCCCGGAGCGAGTTTTGCCGGGATCTCAAGAAGGGATGTGCGTTTCGCTTCGCGGGCGGTCGGAGTGCCACAGGTGGCGAGGATCTTATCAAGGGCGGCAATCTGAGTACGGTAGGCTTCAGTGACGCGGTTTGGATCGCCGCCGATTCGCCCGGACAGTGCAGCGACGGCCAACGTAGGGTTCGGCTGGCCGACACCGGCCTGAATTGCATGAAAGAGTGGGTCTTCCACGCCTTCAGGTAGAGCCTGCACCGAAAGAGCACATCCGGGAAACAGGCCTGCGGCGAGCGCTTTGCCGGTTTCACGGGTGCGCTGGCCGGAGTCGGCGTAAATTGTGACATGGGATGCATCCTCACATCCGGTTGCGTTCAGCAGTCCCTGGCTCGCCAGTTGCGTCCGGTCGTATGCTCCGAAGAGTTCCATCAAGTGGTAACCATGCTCGGTGAGATAGCCGGGAGCAACGTTCCACGATGGCCAAGATGCGACTGAATAGGCATTGTATTGCTCCGGTTTTCCCGTCGGAGAGCGAACACCATGACGGCTGACGTAAACCACAAACTTCAGTTCAGCATCCGGGCTCTTGGAAGCCGGCGGTGCGGTTTGCGCGGTTACGGATAAGGCGGTGAATACGAACAAGCACGCGGTATAGAAAGTCTGACGGGTCATGCAACTCCTCAACAGTTTGAATACGAACCCAAGCTGCCCAACAAAAAACGTTGCCGGAAACTACCTTGAATCAAATGAAACTGAGCACATGCCGGGCAAGCCATGTGCTCCGATGTGATGTGAGTTAGTCCGAACAGTACAGCTTAGCGCTCCTGTCCAAACGTATAACGGAGGCCGCCGCCGTAAGTAGGCGAGTAGTACTCACGCTGGTTCACGAATTGGGTACTTCCCTGGTAGAAGCCGAAGACTTCGTTCGTGAGGTTGAGTCCGTATGCCATGGCGGTTAAGCCGTGGGTGATCCGGTAACTACCCTGCGCATCCAATTGCGTGTGCGCGTAAGTGTAGATATCGCCGGAGGGACCTTTGGGGCCGAGACCGCTAGGATCGTTGGTGTTGGACCAGTCGTAGGTGTAAATGCTGGCGCCACTGTACTGGAGTCCGACACGAACCGAGAGGCGCTTGGTGTCATAGGTTGGGCCGAGGTTCCAGCTATTCGGCGTCTGGCGCTGCAGCGCCGGATGATCGGTGCGCAGCCCCGGGATACCTTTTAACTGCGAGGCCGTATAGGTGTAGTTGCCCGAGAAACCCAGACCGCTGAGCACGCCGGGAAGATGGCTCCAATGCTGCTGATAGGAGGCCTCGAAGCCGTACACATAGGCGTTCTCACCGTTCACGTACATTGTGATCGCATCGCCGGAGCCGTTGTATTGCTGAACGACTGATTGCATGGAAGCCGGAACAAGGCTGGCCGGAACGCCGGTCAGTAAAATTTCCGGAGCGCTGAGTTGCTTGAAGAAGCCTCCGGCCTGCAACATGCCGAGCGGATGGAGGTATCTCTCATAGAGCAGGTCATAGTTATTGGCATGCTCAGGCTTAAGCGAGGGGTTACCAATGGCAAGCGCAACTGGGCTGGCCGTCTGATCTTCGGTTGCGTAGGGGACGAGCTGGCCGGGATCGGGACGGGCAATGCCGCGGCTATAGACTGCACGCAGCACCGAGTCATGGGTAAGCGAGTAACGAAGTTGCACGCTGGGAAGAGCATCCAGGTAGGAGGGATTATTGATGGCTGGAGAGGCGATGCCGCAGCCGGTGGGATTCGTGCAATTGGTGCTGCCAGCCGGGAAGAGAGTTACGTTGTAACCGGCGGTATCCATCTGCGTACCTTCAAAGCGGACGCCAGCCTGCACGTGCAGCTTTCCGAGGTCGACGGTGTTCATCGCATAACCGGCGGTGATGCGCTCTACGGTGTGGAAGATGTTGGGATAGGTGTCAGCCGCAGTCGCCTCTCCATCCAAATATCCGCCAAGGTTGTTCAGGACGTAGCTCGTTGCCTTATTGAAGTCCGACACCGGTCCGAAGTGTCCGCCAAAATACTTGCCTTGGAAGTAGTTCCCATTATTCTCGAAGCCGCTCTGGAGCGCATTCATCAGAATGCCGGGGTCATTCTTTGTGGACCAGCCATCGTACTGGTTTTCCGTGGCATCCTGAGTCTGGTGGCCATTGCGGATCTTGAAACCGGCTTCGAAGGTGCTGAAATGGCCATCCACGTAATAGTTCCGCGCATACGAGGTGGCTGCGGAAAGATTGAGGTTGGAGACTAAGCCCGTGGACGTAACCAGCTCATTCATCGCCCAATTGTTCGCGTTCAGCAACGGTGAGTTGGCCTGATCGCAGAGACCGAAGCTGGGCGTGAATTCGCTCTGCCCCGATGGGGTGTACGGGCACTTCTGGCTCGGGCCAATCCAAGCAAAGGTAGCCTTGGGATTTCCCGCGGAATCGATCTCGTAGGAGCGCGCCGCCGCTATCTCCCAGGTGAACCATGAATTCTGGCGGACATGCCTTCCACCGAGCGACAGGCTGCCGACGGAGGCATCCGGGCGCTTGCTGGAGGTGTAGAACTTTGGATTCTTGTTATAAATCGGCTCGTAATACCACTTGTCGCCCCAGTCCTTCAGGTCAGAGAAAAGCCCGTGGGCGTACACGCTATTGTTGTCGTCGAACTTGTAATCCGTGCTGCCGCTGAAGCCGTAGCGGGTGCGGTAGTAGCGATACTGACGGATGGTGTCGTTGTCATAGATCGGAGTCGCGAAGGTGGAAGCGGGATCGATGGCCGGTTGGATGTTGTCGATGCCGCGGCCATTGTAATCATAGGTGCCGCCGAAGAGGATGCCGAGCTTCTTCTGGGTTCCGTAGCGTTGTCCGTAGACGCCGCCAAATTGGTCAGTACCGCGGCCATTGAGAATTGGCGTATAGCCGCCGTTGCCATAAATGCTGACGAGCGGCTGGTCAGCCGCCATCTTGGTCCGCAAATTGACGGAGCCGGCAATGCCATCGCCATCCTGATTGGCCGCAAGCGTCTTGTTAATTTCAACGGATTCCACTAAATCGGAGTTGATCACGTCGAGGCGGATCTGGCGTATGCCTGGTTCAGGAGCCGGGACGGTGATGCCGTCAATGGTGGTATTCGTCAGGCGCGGTTCCAGGCCCCGGACGTCAATGTATTCGCCTTCGCCTTCGGCACGCTCGAGTACGACCCCGGGCATGCGGCCAAGGGCGTCGGCGATGTTGGCATTGGGCAGGCTGGTGATGATCTCGGCGGGGAGCACGTCGAGGAGGTTGTCCGCGGAACGAGTCTGATTAATCGCGTCGGCTTCGCCGTGAGCGCGATCGTCGCTCACGAAGATTTCCTCGCTGTTGGACGCGACTTCCAGCTTCAGGTTTAGATTCAGGGTCTTTCCTGCATCGACATCGATCTCTTGATTGTCGATCTTAAAGCCAATGTAGGTGGTTGCCACCGCATAGTGGCCGGGCACGATATCGCGCAACACGAAAATGCCCTGGCTGTTGGTGCTGGCGGTGATGCCGGAAGGAAGCAGTTCGACGCGGGCTCCTTTTAGTGCTGCTCCAGAATTGTCCTTGACCGAGCCCGCGATGACTCCTTTGCCGGGTTGAGCAAAAGCCGATAGTGAAAACAGCAATAGGCTTACTAGCAGCCAACTGATCCTGTGAGCGTTCCAAGCCCTTCTCTCTAAAAACATGCAATCCCTCTCCCAAAACAAATTTCTGCGTGCAGTGCAAATCGAACACGTGGGGAGTTTGGCAGGGCAATCTGATCGCAATCTAAAGAATGGCAGGGTTCGAGGGTGATTTCATCAAGAATTAACGTGGCATGGATAAACTAGCTTTAATGCGCATTTTAATTGCCGAGGACAAACGCAGCCTCGCGGAGCATTTGGGCCGCGCACTGGAAGGCGAAGGCTATTCGGTGGCGTTCGCCTATGACGGTGAAGAAGCGTTGCGCCTGGGTAGGACCAATGATTTCGACGTGATGCTTCTGGATGTAATGCTTCCGCGCATGGATGGCTTTGCGGTAATAAGAAAAATGCGCGAGGAGCACATGCGTACTCACGCCATCATAGTTTCATCACGCGACTCGATGCGAGACGTTATCCATGGGCTGGACGCGGGCGCGGACGATTATCTAACGAAACCGTTTGCTCTGGATGTGCTGCTGGCAAAAGTGCGAGCGGCGGTGCGCCGTGTCGTGACGCCAATGTCACATGGGCTGCAATTCGAAGACTTGATTCTGCGTCCCAGCAAATATGAGTTGCAACGGGGAATGCGCGTGGAAACGCTGACTCGCACAGAGTGCGCACTGCTGGAAACCCTTATGCGGCGGGCACGCACCGTGGTGCCGCACGGAATACTCATCGAAGAGGGTTGGGGAGCAGATTGCGATGTCAGCTTCGACAGCCTGTATGTTTTCATCCGTGCGCTGCGTTCCAAGATCACGCACCCGGGAGAACCGGAGTTGTTGCACACCATGCGTGGCGTTGGCTACTCATTGCGGGGTGCGTCCTGCTGATTCCTCGCTGGTCGATTTCATTACGATTGACGCTCTGGTTTGGAGGCATTTTCTTTATAGGCTGGCTCCTGTTCGGAGCAGCGATGTGGTTTAACCTGCAGAGCACTCTGACCGCGGAGCGTTTTCAAACACTCTCGCGCCGCGTGGACCGGTTGCGGGATCTGCTGCGCAAGACCCAGGACGAGAATGAAGAAGGTCGCCGCCAGGACTTTCAGGACTTTGCTCACGCAACCGGAAGCGGACTGAACGAGGTCTTTCGGGTGGACGGGAGCCGCGCGTATCCTTCGCCCTCGTCTGCTGCGCGAACATTCCCTTGGCCGGCTGTGAAGAACGGCGATTCGGAACGATTCTCGCATGTGACTTCCGCCGGTCAGACCTATTGGGTGCTGGTGCGTCCGTTCTCTCTCGACAATCAACTGTTGTATCTGATGGCGGCAGCGCCCGAGGCAGGAAATCTGTTGGTGCTGAACCGCTTTCTAGTCGGATTACTCGCGTCGGCGCCAATCCTGCTGTTGGTTTCGTCTGCGGGCGGATATTGGGTAGGCCGAAAGGCGCTGCAACCGGTGGACAGGATTACGGCTGCGGTGCAATCCATCAGTATAAGAAGTCTTTCCGAGCGGCTATCCGTGGCCACCACAGGCGACGAACTGCAAAGACTCGCTGAAACCTGCAACGCAATGCTGGCGCGATTGGATTCCTCAGTGAATCAGATCAAGCAGTTTACCGCCGATGCTTCGCATGAACTTCGCGCTCCGCTATCCTTCACCAGGACGGTGGCGGAGGTTGCCTTGAGAAACCCGCAAATCGACCCTGAGAGCCGCCGGGCATTTGAAGAGATCGTTGATGAGGGAGCCAAGGCCGCCGTGCTTCTGGGAGATATGCTCACGCTGGCTCGGGCTGACTCGGATTACTCCGACGCGCTTTGGGAACCAGTTGACCTCGTTGCCGTGATAGAAAACGTCTGCGCGAAGGCGCGCCCACTGGCCAATGAGCGGAGGCTTGTTCTGTCAGTTTCCCTCGGCACAGAGCAATCGGTACCTATCATGGGAGACTTCCTAACCCTGCGCAGACTGCTCTGGATCCTCCTCGACAATGCACTGAAATACACTCCAGCGCCGGGCCAGATCGAGGTAACCCTAAGCACGAGTCCGGGAAAGGCAACCGTTTTGGTGCGCGATAGTGGGATTGGGATTGCTCAAAGTGACCTGCCTTTCATCTTCGACCGTTTCTATCGGGCAGATCCATCGCGCAGTCAGGTGGAGGGCAGCGGGCTTGGATTGTCAATCGCCAAGTGGATCGCGGAGATGCACCACGCCAGTCTGTCGGTGGTCAGCGAGAAAAACAAGGGAACTACTTTGGAAATTGTGTTCTCACTTTTTGAGGCATAGGTGGCTTCTATTCCACGCACTTCGTTTGGTCTCAGCTAAACTTCATCCTGGCGAACCCAAACGAGTTTCGTGTTCACGAAGGCCTTCTGACTAAATCGATGGAGACATCGCTTGCGATCGCCCATTAACCAGGTAAGTTCTAAAGTCGTCCTCTAATGCCGACCATTTAATCAACAGGATAGTGGATATGCTTCACCGTCCGTCAGGACAAGCCCGCTCGACGCTGGCTGGTGAACAGGCTTTGCATTTCAACTGAGAGTCAAAAGTAAACTCCAGCAGCCCAAAGGGCTAAGATCACGCAGCTCTTGGCGAAATTTAGCTGGGTATCTTCCGAGCCTTTATGGGTTAGTCCTCTCGGTAAGAGCTTCGATGACCTGAATAAGCGCATTCATTCCCATAATGATGTTGTTGCCATTCGACAGGGTGATGACTCCCTCGGGATCGCTGCCTAGCCACTCGATATGATCAATACGATCTATGTTCAGACGATGGTGGCGCTTGCCGTCGACTCCGACGCTGTCGACGTGCCACAGGTCAATGGTGAGGTTCGGCAACAACAGATTGTGAATAGTGTCCAAACTCGCGGAAATGGTGCTACCGTTTGCCAGGACAACATTCCCCACCGGATCAGTATCTCGCCATTCGATTTGGATAACCTCTGAGTCTTTCACTACATGTTGCATGCCGTTGGGGTCTGTGAACTTATGAAACTGATACGTTACTAGCGGGCTCATGCGCGGAACGATAGCACGTGGCCTGCGGAACTGGAAATAAAAATGTCTGGTTGGGCAGCTCACTCGGACCAAACTGAAACCTGCGCAACTCATGATTGCAACACTCGTCGGCGCACGGGTCTTACAGGTTCGTTTCTGCTCAGCTCTTGGCCTCGGCGGCCGTGGAATGCGTTCTTCGAATCGTTTTAGCGGTTTAGCATCTCACTAATTCTATGGAAAGATTCCAGATTTTGGCGCAGCCATGGTGGGTCAACCTCCTGTTTCTCGTACCTGCAGTTTCCTATCTCTTCTGGCGGCGAAAAGGATTACTGCTTAGCTCCGGAAGCCTTCTGACGCTGGCATTGTTTGGCGCATCTTTCGGCGTTGTGGAAGCGGCCGTGGTGGTCTACCTGCGTGCTGCCGCGGACGTGTCTGGTCATCATGGCAACCCAATCACCCAATCTCAAAATTCGTCAGCGGCCTACCAGAATGCAGTATCGTCGGTTGCTCAATTTCCGCAAAGTCTACGCACCATTGAGGTGTTTCGCGAGGCGGCGACGATGGTCATGCTAGGCAGTGTCGCGCTGCTTGCGGGTGCTGGAGCGAAGGAGCGTTGGGGGTCTTTCCTATGGGCATTTGCCGCGTGGGACATAACTTACTACGTGGGGCTCTGGGCGACGCTGCGCTGGCCATCTTCCCTCAAAGACTACGATGTGCTGTTCCTGATTCCGGTGCCGTGGGTCGCGCAGGTATGGTTTCCGTTGCTGGTAAGTTCTCTAACTCTACTCGCAGTCGTCCTCTCTCCAAACTCTCCGAAGAAACGGGAACTCTGAGCCGTAGCGCTCGGGTGAAGGCGTTCTGGAAGTTTGTCGCGGAATAGTAGAAGATTTCGAGATGTTCATCGGGTTGCTTCCAATCGCTACGAAGAAGCGCAGCGCGGGCTTCGCCGCCCACCTTCGCCATTTCGGCGCGCTCGGTTTGTTCTCCTTGGCCATTCTGGACAGCCTGCCGTTCCCAACATTCGGTGGTCCCGATATTCTGACTGCCATCCTCGCCGCCCGTCACCAGGACCCATGGTACGAGTATGCAGCGGCGGCGACCGCAGGTTCGTTGATCGGAGCCATGATCACCTTCAGGCTGGCCCGCCGCGCGGGCGTCGAATATCTGAATAAACATTTCGGAAGCGGTCGTGTGCCGCGTCTTTTGCGGTTATTCGAGACGTGGGGCACTGGGGCTCTGGCGATTTCCACTGCCGTACCTTTCCCGACGCCTACTAGCTTTTTGTTCGCGGCCGCCGGTGCTTCTGAGTACCCGGTGAAGAAATTCCTCACCGTGGTCGGACTCTGCCGGGCTGCACGCTATTCGCTCATCGCTTTTCTGGCCGAGCATTACGGACGGCACTTCGTTCGTGCTGTCCGTAATCCTGGCCAATACTGGGGCTGGCTGTTGTTCCTCGCCGCCATCGTTGCGGGCATAGTTGCCACAGGGGTTTTGATCAACAAGCGGCTGGAGGCCTCCGCCGCCGAATGAGGCGGAGATCAACGTGGCGGGATTCGGATTCGGGGATGCCGGACAGGGAAGTTCCTCACTCGTCCATGGGCTTGAAGTCGAAGCTGATGTTCTTCAACCACTCGAAGATGATTTCTCCGTCCTCGCCTTCCCAGAAGTACGCCTGGTTCAGGAAGAGCATCGTCGCCCACTCCACAAGTTCCTGCTCGGAAATGCGCCGGGCCCGGCGGTGTTGCAGGGCGGCTTCCAAATGCTGCCGAGTGACCTGGATACCCGGCTTTGGTGGAGGAAAGTTGCAGTCCATAAAACGTTTGCCGGCTTCCGCCACGAAATTGAAGTCAAGGATTCCTCGAAGTTTAAAGCGCACTTCCTCCAGATGTGCCTCGAACTCCAGGTATCGCTGGAGAACTTCAAGCTGCGCGGGAGTGAGTGTGTCGGTCATTGCCGTTGATCCCCGGTCGTCAGGCAGGTCGGATTCTACGGAGAAGGATGTGAAAACTCCGGGAATTCTCAGCGAGCATATTACGCTTCCCTAACACGAGAGAAAAGCGTGTTGTATCTGGGGTCGCAGAGCATGACCGCGCCTCCACTCTCGATTCCAGTTCGTGCCATGGTGACATATTAGCTCTCTGCAAGCGGGGCGATCTCAGGGGGCAACGATTGACTAGAAGGTGAACTATTCCGGAGGGGAAATTACTGTTTGCCTAATGTTATGAAAAGGGCGGAATAGTTGATTGGGTGATCAATTATCTTTATGCCAAACAGTTGGAGATCAGTAAACGGCCGGCGGAGGGTGGCGGGCGCGAATCAGCAGGCTGCTTCCGCAGCCCCGACCGGCTCAGCAGGATCGTGCATCCTAACTCACGTCCCAGGTGTCCCGATGCACGAACTCAATTCTTTCGATGCTTATCTCGAACCGCTCCTTATCTCCCGCGAGCCTGGCCTCCGCGCCTACCTTCCCCGACTCGCCGAATTCCGCCGATGGGTGCTCACGGATGTGGATGCCCAAGCGAACTACACCGACCGGTATGCTCCGCCAGCGCTGGAGACCTATGATCGCAGCGGCGCCGTGGCGAATCGCGTCGTGGTGAATCCGTGGTACGACGCGCAACACCAGGAAATCTATGGTCGCGGCGCGATCGGGTTGCCGTACTCCGAGGCAGCGCCGCACCTGCTCAGCTTTAGCATGGGATTCTTGCTGTCGCAGGCCGACATCAGCCTTCACTGCCCGGTCACGCTCACCGGAGCCGTAGCCTATGTGCTCGGGTACCACGCGAGCCAAGAGTTGCGCGCCAAATTTCTACATGAACTCACTCGCATGGATGGGCGCACCGTGAGCGGCGGCACCTGGGTTACCGAGCAGCATGGCGGTAGTGACGTGGGTGCGACCACCACGACTGCCGTTCCTCAGGCCGGACGCTTTGCTCTGCACGGACTGAAATGGTTTACCAGCAACGCGAACAGCGGGCTGGCAATCGCTACCGCGCGTCTGCAAGGCGCTGAACCAGGTACGACTGGTCTGGGACTGTATCTGGTTCCGAGCCACCTGGAGGATGGGAGCTCGAACCGCTATGTCATCCGCCGGCTGAAAGATAAGCTCGGGACAAAAGGGCTCCCAACCGGCGAAATCGAATTGCTCGGCGCCGAAGCGCTGGAAATCGCAGGCCCACCGCACGGATTCAGATTTATGATGGCGGCGCTCGAGTACAGCCGGGTGCACAATGCGGTGGGCGCCGCCGGCGTGCAACGACGTGCTTTGCGCGAAGCCGTACAGTGGGCGAAGTCACGCACCGCCTTTGGCCACGTGCTCGCCGAATATCCCATGGTGCAGGATGAACTGCTCGGAATTCGCGTACGCTTCGAGGCTGGAGCGTTGCTGGCGTTTGAAGCAGCCTTTGCATTCGATGCCGCGATTGAAGATTCCGCGATCCACGATCCCAGGATCAACGATCCAAAGACGGGCGCGTGGCTTCGTCTGGTAACCGCACTTGCCAAGTACCTTACCGCCGAGGACGCGATCCGCGCGACGCGAGCGGCGCTCGAACTGATCGGCAGCAATGGATACACCTCGGATTACCCGATCGCCCGCATGTACCGCGATGCGCAGGTGCTCACCGTGTGGGAAGGCCCGGCAAATATCCAGGCGCTGGAGTTACTCCGCCTGCTCGCGCCGAAATACGCAGGAGAAGTTCAGTACGAGCGCCGCATCCGTGGCATCCTCGATCGCCTGCCGCCGACCATGTCATCACTGCGGAGCGCGCTTGATTCACGACTCAAGGAAGATGTTGCCGCAATTGCTTTCGTTACCGCTGATCCAGCCTGCTCGCAACGATATGCGCGAAAGCTCCTGGAGCGTTTGAGTCACAGCCTGGCATTCGCTTTCCTGTGCGAGAGCGCTGGACACGCCTGCTCGGACGGCGACAATCGTCGATTGCTGACGGCAACGCGCTATTACGAAGAAATCGAAAAACCCAAGCTTGGCAGCGAGGATGAGCGCGTGCACCGCGCAGCTCTCGAACTACTGGAAGATGAACCGGTCGTGGAAGCAAGCCCCGCAACCGCACCGCCGCACGATTAGCCACGATTATGCCGGGTGGATCGCACCGGACTTTTTCGCCATCATCGTGCGCACCCATCGCTGCGCTTCAATCTGCCAACGGCACACCTCCAGTTCCGTACAACCTGCCTTCTGGCAAAGTTGTGGCAGAACTTCCCAGTTGCCGCGCGCGCTGGCAATGGCTACCTCCAACACATACCGCAACTGGTTAGGCACGCCGGTCAACGCGTCGCGGCAGAGCTTGGTAATCGGAATCTGCTCAATGATCTGGGCCAGGGGCCGGTCCAGGATGGCGTCCAGCAGCGAGAACAGACCAGTGAGAAAGTAATCCGTCGCTGGCAGGCCCCGGAGTTCGGCGAACATCTCGCAGAAGCGGGCACGGACCAACGCCATTCGGATCAACTCGGCAGAATGTGGACCCGCCAGGCTGATCGCCCCAACTAGAGACACCCACTTGCGGAGTTGGTCCCGGCCAAGCAGATTCAGAGCCTGGATAATCGAGTGCACCGGGGAAACGCCGAAGGCCGCGGAATTCAGGTAGCGCAGCAGTCGGTAGCAGAGCGACGGTTCCTCACGGATCGCGCGTTCGACCGCCGCAAGATCGATTTCGGGTTCGAACACTTTATGCAGGATCTCCAAGTATCCCAAGTGCACGCTGGGCAGATCCTTGGCCGTCATGGTCACGGGACGACAGAAAAAGTATCCCTGGAAGAGGGTGTAGCCCATCTTTACGGCGGCTTGGAACTGTTCGTGAGTCTCCACTTTTTCCGCAAGTAGCTGCACTCCGCGCTTTGCAAAGCGCCGGGCAATCGCATTTTGTTGTGCTGTGTCGGTAAGCAGAAAATCCACCTTGATGATGTCGGCAATCTCAAACAGAGCCAATCGATCCTCGGTGGAAACAATATCGTCGAGCGCGATGCGATAACCCGCCTGCTTCAGGCGGTAACACTGGCGAACGGTTTCTTCGTCGGCGGGAACGTCTTCCAAAACTTCCAGGACCACGATCTCTTTCGGAAGCGTGCCTGCGACCTCCAAGCACAGCGACTCACGGGTGCAGTTGATGAACGCGGGCAGGCCTTCGGTAAACGATTCAGCGCCCAGCAGCAACGAAAGATCGATCGTGGAGCGGGTTGCACTCTCAGAGTTCGCATCGGCAAAGGAAATGTCAGCCCGGGAGCGAAAGAGTAGTTCGTAAGCGTGAAGTTCTCGCTTGCAATCCAGAATCGGCTGGCGCGCGATGAAGCGTGTCTCTCCCCGCGTGAGGCCTTGGGGAGGAGTCATGGTGCGTTCCACGGTTTGGAGAGTTGACGACATTGCATGTTCTTCTCTCGCTCCCGTTCAGCAGGGCCATTCCCTGTCCGTCTAGAGTTCGGAACGATTTCTCAAGGGAAACATCGGCCAGAGACGGCAAAACATCAGTCGGCGGAGGCCTGATTTGGCGAACATTTCCTGGTCCGGGCTCATCCCTTTGGAATTGCTGCTGCCTGAATTTGACACTAAACGTTTGATTCGCAAGCCGAACAACCTTCGGTTTGGTTCCCGTTCAAGGACAACTGGAAGCAATGCCACATTCAGACCGCTTTTTATAAGGGTAAGTTCCTTCGATCGCGGGTATACTGCCTTTACGATTTCACGATAAGTATGTGAGATTTCTCCGGGCAGCAGACGAGCTTCTCGCTTGCCAAGCGCTTGGCGTGGTGCTTAATAGAGGAACTTTTGCAATGGACAGTACTGTCATCGAGCATTTTATTGCCACGAACGATCCAGTTGCCGCGGTCGCCACGCTGGCTCATTCGCGCAAGATCCTGATCGCGGCGAATACGGTTCAGGAACTGGATGCGATCCGGAAGGTACTGACGACGCGGGTGTTGTGGCTTCTCGATTCGCAGAGTGAGAGCGACCGCATGCGCTCGCTTCAGGCGTTTGAGGAATCAGCCGAGGCGGCTCTCTTGTTTTCCATGGACGTGGCAAAAGGCTGGCTGACGCAGACCTGCAGCACCCTGGTCGCACTCGGCTATCATGCGGATTCGCCGGAGACGGCGGTTTCCCTGGAACAACTCATCGCTGCCAGACCGGCAACCACCATCTACATCAACTGCCACCCTCTCAAGCGCGATGAGGGAGGGCCAACCGTGGTCCACGGCCTTCTGAAGGAATGCCCCGAATGTGAGAAACTCAAAGCCATGCAAGCCGCAATGGCCACAATCGGCTGAGATATCGGCGGGTGACTTGATTCTCCAGCCGATTTTCACGCAATCGAGAGCCACGGGCAGTATGACTTCCAGCGCGCCAGCTTACCTTAGAAACTCAGAGAAATTTCATTCCGGTCAGCAGGAATCCGCAGGTTGATTCCACGTTCGCGGTTGGCGGCAAGCGTCGCGTTGATGTCGAGCAGGCTGATCGGAATTGTGCGCGGCTGTCGATCGACGGTGACGTGCAACTTATCGTGCGTGAGCAGATAGGTCTGAGCTTCAATCCGCTCACCGTTAGTCAATATAAACATTGCAGGCGGTAATGGTTTGGATGCGGTTGAATCCGCGGTGCCTGGCAACTCGATCACCTTCGGGTTGGGGGCGGGAAGTTCCCGTGCCATCGAGCGCGCTCGACCGGGTGGCACCATCATAACTGGGGGAGGAGGTTGTTGGTCCTCATTCGGCTCGCCGTAATCGTCATACCAGCCGTAGCCATCATCCCAGTAAGGATAAAGAAGGGCGTTGTTGCGATTGTTATGACGGCGAGAATTCCCCGGAAGGCCATTCCGGGAACCCGGATGCCCACCAATACCGGACCCGACCCCGGCTCGGGCAACTCCACCCCGAGCTACGCCACCCCCTCGTTGTGCCTGCAGATTTCCGGCAAACAGAGCGGAGGCGGCCAGCAACGCAAGTACAAGCGCTCGCTGCATGGCGGTATTGTAATCCAGAAATAAACCACCCGCTCCGTATTCAGGAGAACTTTCTTTTGTCCTTCGGCTTTGGGAGTGGCGGTTCATCCCTCCTAGAAAACTTTGGCTGCAAGCTCGTCGAGCACGACCGCTGCCTTGTTCACCTGATCAACCCCGAAAACAGCCATTGGCGATGCGGAACCTGGTTCCAGGCCGCAATAGGAGTAGTTGATATTGATCTGGTTTTCGCCCAACCGCACCGCCGCGCGCCCCAGTTCCCCCGGACGATGTTCCAGCGTTACTACGGCAACATCGTCTTCCTCGAAGTTCGCGCGCAATTTGCGCAGCACCTCCAGGGCGGTAGCCGGATCATCTACCACGAAGCGGGCCAAGCTCTCGCCCTGCTCCACGAACGACTGAAAAGCCAGGATGTTCACGCCCCGCTCCGCCAAGGCGAGGCAGCATGACCCCAGAGCCGCCGGTTTGTCCTCGATCGTTACCCTGAATTCCTTTGCTTTTGCCATGCAGTTTGATCTCCTTTCGGAAACATCGACAGCCTCGAACCACCGCCTTCGATCTTATCAGCCCAGTCGGCCAAGAGGCGAAACGTGCGCAACGTTGGGTGCAGGGCCGCCCTTGAGGCTGCGCCCAGTGACGTTTCGGGATGCAACTCTATCGGATTCGAGAGGGCTCTAACGGCTTAACGAGGTACATCATGAGCACGATTGACGATGCCATCAGGGCAAACGAAAGCTACAGTCGCGGCTTCGATCGAGCCGATTTGGCAATGCCGCCGAGCCGGAAGCTTGCGATTGTTGCGTGCATGGACGCTCGGCTTACGATCGAACCTATGTTGGGTCTGAAGACCGGGGAAGCGCACATCATCCGCAACGCCGGAGGGATCGTCACCGACGATGTGGTGCGCTCGCTGATCATCTCCGAGCAACTCCTGGGCACGCAGGAGGTCATGATCATCAATCACACCGATTGCGGCATGTTGACCTTCAAGGACAACGCTCTCCGCACCCGGTTGCTGAATTCAACGGGCAAACTTGCGGTGGCTCCGGCACGGTTTTACGCCTTTAATGATGTCGAGCAAAACGTCCGTGAGCAAGTGATCAAGTTGCGCTCGCATCCGTGGATTCCGCAGCAGATTACAGTCCGGGGTTTCGTTTTCAACGTGAAGAGTGGCCGGCTGAAGGAAGTCACCGGAGCTGAACTGCGGCGGGTGGCGTAGAACCCGTGGCCATGGCTGCGCTCACCAATGAGAAGTGTACCGCCTGCCGCCGCGATTCCCCGCTCGTCACCGAGGCGGAGATTCTGGAACTGAAGTCTCAGGTTCCGGACTGGATGCTGGTGGAGAACCGGGGCATTCCGCAGTTGGAACGGGTATTTGCGGTAAAGGACTTTGTGGAGGCGCTACGCTTTACCAATCGCGTGGGCGCCCTGGCCGAAGCCGAAGGCCATCATCCGGCAATTCTCACTGAATGGGGCCGGGTGACGGTGACTCTCTGGACCCACAAGATTCACGGGCTCCATCGCAACGACTTCATTATGGCCGCGAAGATCGGCGCCCTCGCTCCCGGACCCTAAGCGGTTGCAGGGCTGACCGCGTCCCCACATTCGCCCAAAGACGGGGCGGATGTGGGCCACCCTCGGGCACCTCGTATTGTTACGTCTGGCTGTCCGATTCTTCTTCCAGTTCGCTACGCCGAATAAGACTGATGCCAGCCGACTGCAGTTGGGCGAGCGCAGCATCAGGATTATCGAAGCGAAAGATAAGAGTTGCTTTTTCTCCTCGACCGAAGGGAAAGGCATACATGTACTCGATGTTGACGGATGATCCCTGCAGTGCTCCCAACACCTGAGACAGCCCGCCGGGATGGTCGGGAACCTCCACGGCCAGCACCTCGGTTGCCTTGGCCGAAAAGCCTGCCTCTTCAAGGATCGTCGCTGCCTGACGCCAATCCGAAACAATCATCCGCAAGATACCAAACTTCTGGGCATCTGCCAGGGACAAGGCGCGGATGTTCACGCCCGCGTCGGCCAGCGCGCGGCAGGGAGCCAGAATGTGGCCCGGTGCGTTTTCGACAAAGACAGAAAGTTGAGTGATCTTCATGATTGCCGCCGGTCAATGACTCGCTTGGCTTTTCCTTCACTGCGTTGAATGGTGCGCGGTTCCACCAGGGTGATCCGCACACGAACCTGCAACACGCGCTCCAGGGCCTGGGCCAGTCTCCGCTCCAAGGCTTCCAAACCGCTCACCGTGTCGGTGAACAACTCGGGCGTCACTTCGACCTGGACCTCCATTTGGTCCAGTCCATGCTCGCGGGTCAAGATGATCTGGTAGTGCGGCAGCGTACCCTCGACGGCCAGCAGCACCGACTCCACTTGCGAGGGGAAGACGTTAATTCCCCGGATGATCAGCATGTCGTCGCAACGCTGCCCGATACGGTGAATCCGGCGAATCGTGCGTCCACATTCACAAGGCTCGGTGTGGAAGGCGGTGATGTCACGGGTGCGATAACGAATCAACGGCATCGCTTGCTTGCTGAGCGTCGTCAGGACCAGTTCGCCCGCCTCGCCCTCGGGCATCAAGTTGCCGGTTTCGGGATCGACGATCTCGGGGTAGAAGTGGTCCTCGAAAATGTGCAAGCCTTTTTGGCAGAGGCATTCGACACCCACGCCCGGACCAATGATTTCGGAGAGTCCGTAAATATCAAACGCTTTGATGGCGGAATGCTCCTCAATATGCTGACGCATTCCTTCCGACCACGGTTCGGCTCCAAAAATTCCGGCCCGCAAGGGCAACTTGCGCACGTCGATTCCCATGGTGCCGGCGCGCTCAATCATATGGAGAAAGTATGTGGGCGTGCAGCAGATGGCAGTGGTGCCGAAGTCGCTCATCAGCATGATCTGACGGTCGGTGTTGCCGACCGAGGTAGGCACCACCGTGGCTCCGAGCCTCTCCGCCCCGTAATGCGCGCCGAGTCCGCCGGTAAAGAGCCCATATCCGTACGCCACCTGGATGATGTCGCCCTCATACAGCCCGCACGCACTGAACGAGCGCGCCACCACCGAGGACCACACATCGAGATCGGCTTTCGTGTAGGCGACGACAATGGGTTTGCCGGTGGTTCCACTGGAAGCATGGAGGCGAACAACATCCTTCATCGGAGTGGCAAACAATCCGAATGGATAGGTGTCGCGCAGGTCGGACTTCTCCGTGAAGGGAAGTTTCGCGAGATCCTCCAGCGACAGAATATCTTCCGGAGTGAGTCCGCGTTCTTTCATGCGGGCGCGAAACAGTGGCACGTTCTCATGCGAGAGCGCGACCACGGTTTGTAGACGTCTAAGCTGGAGCTGCTCCAATTCGCGTCGAGGAACAAAGTCCAGCGCACTGGCGGGAGAAAAACTGGTTTGCGATGTCAACGATTCCCGGCGCCCCTTCCCAAGGCAAATGCCTGTAGATTGGCTTCGTGCAGCGGTTCGCGCAGGTGATGCCGAATCGCTGCCGTCCACACCTCTTCCGGGAAGCACAGGTGATGACTCAACACTCCCAGCAAGGCTACGTTCAAGCTCTTTTGATTTTGCAACTGGCCCGTCTCCACTTGTGAAGGGTGGATCAAGACCCCGTTCTTGGCCAGCAGGCCAACATTGATCGCGACCTGATCCTCCTGCGTGACCAGCAGATAATCGGCCTCGCCTTCGGGCACCATGGGACTGAACACTCTGGGACCAAAGCGCACGTCGCTGGAGACTGAACCACCGCGCTGACTCATGCCGTGGAGCTCGCTCTTTTTCACATCCAGACCAGAGAGGAATGCGACCTCAGCCAGGATGTCGGAAGCCCTCAGCACACCCTGTCCGCCGAGCCCGGCCACCACGATATTAGTCACCCCATTAGTCACCGCTGACCTGCTGTTCATTACACCTCTCGTACTCGCGAATGGATTTCGCTGCCAGCAAACAGTTGCGGCGGGCAATGATCACGGAGAGTTCCGGCTTGTTCAGCGCGCTCTGCACCAGTTCCTCGAAGGCCTTGGGGTCGGCTGTGGGGTCAACCACGATGACGTTGCGCACGCCCAGGGCTCGCACCAGGTCCTCAAAGATCACCTTGCCGGTGCTCGTGTGTTCCAGGGTACGTCCAGTGCCGGGATGTTCTTGCAGGCCGGTCATGGCGGTGGTTCCGTTATCCAGAATCAGCAGGACGTGCCCGGTCGGCGGCGGGTTATAGATCATCTCCACTAAGCCGGTAATTCCGCTGTGGACAAACGTGCTGTCTCCCAGGACGCTGACCACGCGCTTGGCCTCCTCTGGAGCAAGCACGTGACGCATACCGAGACCAACCCCGATCGCTGCCCCCATGCAAATCAAGGAATCCATGGCTTCAAATGGTGGAAGGACGCCCAACGAATAACAGCCGATGTCGCCCGACACATAACAGTCAAGGTTTTTGAGCGCGGTAAATACCGTGCGGTGCGGGCATCCGGGGCACAGTTCGGGAGGCTTGCCGGAAACCGGCTTCGCCTCGGGCGAGAGATCGCGTTCCACGATGCGGCGCACCCGCGAAACGTTCAATTCACCGAAGCGGTACATTTCCGACTTGCCCTCGACGGCGATGCCGGCCATGCGAGCGCCCTCCACCAGGTATGGATCACCTTCTTCGATCACCAGGCACCGCTCCACGCCGGAGGCAAACTTGCGCATCAACTCCGGTGGCAAGGGATAGGTCATGCCCAACTTGAGTACGCTCGCCTTCGGTAAGGCCTCGCGCACATGCTGGTAACACACGCCGGAGGTGATGATGCCCAGTTCGGTGGAACCTGGGATGAAGGTGTTCAGCCCTGAAGTTTCATTCCACTCCGCGATCTGCGCGAGTTTTTCGCGAAGCCGCCGGTGCGCCGGGCGAGCGTAGGCCGGAATCATCACCCGCGAGCGAATGTCGTGCGCAAAATGGGCCGGACGAGCTGCCGGGATCGCCGCGCCACGCTGCACCACCGACTTGGAGTGACACACCCGGGTGGTCATGCGGAACAGCACGGGAATGTGCCAGCGCTCGGAAATCTCTATGGCGCGAAGGGTGAAGTCATAGGCTTCCTGGGAGTCGGCCGGCTCCAGCATGGGAACTCCGGCGGCAACTGCATAGCGGCGATTATCCTGCTCGTTCTGGCTGGAGGCCATCCCCGGATCATCGGCGGAGACCACAATCAAGGCACCGTGCACCCCGGTGTATGCAACCGTAAATAAAGGATCGGCCGCGACATTCAGGCCAACGTGTTTCATGGTGACGAGGGCGCGCGCTCCGGCAAATGCAGCCCCGATGCCAACCTCCAGCGCGACCTTCTCGTTCGGAGCCCATTGAGCCTGCCCACCCAGTTTTTCGAAAGTTTCCAGAATCTCTGTCGAAGGCGTGCCAGGATAACCGGTGCCTAGCTTTACATTTGCATCCAGCGCAGCCAGGGCGACAGCTTCGTCACCACCCAGGAAGAGCCTTTCGAACTTTGAGTCCTCAGGTTGCATGGATTTCCAAGTCTGGTTGAGATGACGTTCAGTTTAGCTGAGAGAGACGGCTTGAGCAACGATATCCAAAGCGCTTGCCGGAGCAAGGCAGAAAGCCGACTGCTCTCACGCAAGTTGCGACGGAGCGGACCTTCCGCTCTCTTGTGCTATACTGCGAGAGATCGGGAACGGGATTCAGGGCGCGAATACGCCTATGGATACTCGCGCGCGTTGCTGGCGTTGACAGTCAACTCTGGCATGCGCTACCGTATAGTCTTTCGGCTGTCCTGCGGTTGCCCGCCTGACGGTATTCTGTCGCCGCAGATCACCTTGGCCTACTCGCCTGGGATCTGCAAAAGCGGTTCTGCTAACGGTTCTGCCCGCACGAACGTGCAGAAGTTCCCAGACTTAAAGTCTAGGGTCTTCAACTCCTCGAAGAGAAATCGTTGGGGAGCGTAGCGGTGCCTGCCGTAATCAGGCAGAGTGAGGCCGAGACGGTCTTCACATAAGTGGTTTTTACATCTGGGAGAGTTTGGAATGTCAACCTATTTCCCCAAGGGGGAGATTGCGCGCAAGTGGTACGTTGTCGATGCCGATGGGCAGACCCTCGGACGACTGTCTACGCGCGTCGCGCGCATCCTCAGCGGCAAAGATAACCCCCGCTATACGCCGTTTCTCGACACCGGCGACCATGTCGTAGTCATCAACGCCAGCAAGGTGAAACTGACCGGGCTGAAGGCTCACGCCAAGGTTTATCGTCATTACACCGGTTTCCCCGGCGGTCTGCGGGAAGAAGAATTTTCCAAGCGTCTGGTTCGCAAACCCGAGCTGATTGTGCAGGAAGCCATTGAAGGCATGCTGCCCAAATCAAAGCTGGGCCGTGCCATGGCCACTAAGCTCAAGGTTTACCGCGATGACAAGCACCCGCACCAGGCTCAGAAGCCTGAGGCGATTGCTCCGGTCGCGTAACCTCTTAAGGATTAACATCGCATGGCTGAACTGGTTCAATACTATGGAACGGGCCGCCGTAAATCGAGCGTAGCCCGCATCTTCCTCCGCCCCGGCACCGGCATCATCAAGGTGAACGGCAAGGCCTTCGAGGAGCACTTCGTGACCGACGTGCAGCGCATCATTGCCCGCCAGTCACTGATTCTTACCGAGACTGTCAACAGCTTCGACGTGATTGCCAACTGCTCCGGCGGCGGCATCACGGCCCAGGCTGGAGCGGTCCGCATGGGCATTGCCCGCGCTCTCCAGGAGTTCAACCCTGAACTGCGTGCAAAGATGAAGGCCGAAGGCTTTATGACGCGCGATGCGCGGCAGAAAGAGCGCAAGAAGTACGGCCAGAAGGGCGCCCGCAAGCGCTTCCAGTTCAGCAAGCGTTAAACCGTGGGCAGGCTCCGGTTCGGCCGGAGCCTGCGTCCGTGTTGCTGCTCTGGTTTTTTGGCGTTGTTACACAAGTTGTGCTAGAGTTTTCGCCCTGCGCTGCAGGTTCCGGCGGCGCACGGCTCTTTGTTGTGTCCGGAACCAAAAAATCTTCCCGCTCCCGCTTATCCGGGGCGGGCAACGGGAATTGAATTGTCTGGCGCACTCATGGCGCAAGCAGGCAATGCAAATCCATCGAAGGAGGTTCAGTGGCTAATATCACCATGAAGGAATTGCTCGAAGCTGGTGTGCACTTCGGGCATCAAACTAAGCGCTGGAATCCGAAGATGAAGGAATACATCTTTGGCGAGCGCAATGGCATTTACATCATCGACCTGCAGAAGACGCTGAAGATGTTCAAGGAAGCGTCGAAATTTGTGCAGGACAACGCCGCTGAAGGCCACTCGATCCTGTTCGTGGGGACCAAGCGCCAGGCGCAGGAAGCCATTGCCGAAGAGGCAACGCGCTGCGGAATGTTCTACATTAACCAGCGCTGGCTGGGCGGTCTGCTCACCAACTGGGTGACCGTGCAGAAGTCGGTAAAGCGGCTGAAGGAACTCGACGAAATGGCGACCGATGGCCGCTATGAGTTGCTGCCCAAGAAGGAAGTTGTAAAGCTGGAGCGCGAACGCAAGCACCTCCAGGCCAACCTCGCCGGCATCAAGACTCTGAACCGTCTTCCTGACGCGCTCTTCGTGATCGACTCCAACAAGGAGCAGATCGCGGTGAAGGAAGCCCGCAAGCTTGGAATTCCGGTGGTTGCCGTGGTTGACACCAACTGCGATCCGAGCGAAGTCGACTACATCATTCCTGGCAACGATGACGCACTGCGCGCCATTCGCCTGTTTGCCTCCAAGATTGCCGATTCGGTAGTGGAAGGTTCGCAGGCCGCGACCGATAAGCAGAGCGCCGAACTGGCCGCCGGGGTCACGGCAAGCGAAGAAGCCGCCGCAGCCCAAGCGGTTTCCACCGAAGCTGCACCCGCCGAAGACGTCAACATGGAAGAAGTGCTTGGCAAGGGTGTGCGCAAGGTCGAGACGGCGGTTGCTGAAAGCGATGTAGAGGTGGAGTCGCGGTAAGTCCGCAGCCCCGACGGGGCATTCGCGAATATTTCGTGAAAAGCGACCCGCGCTGCACTCTTCGGCGCGGGTCGTTTTGCGAGAATCAGTATTGTGTATTGTTACAAGCAATCCAGGAGCCTGGCCTTGCCCGGCCGCACTGATCCAAGAAAGGTTTTGTAATGGCAGAGATTACCGCAACAATGGTTAAAGAGCTCCGCGAAAAGTCCAGCGCCCCTATGATGGACTGCAAGAAAGCGCTTGAAGAGGCGAATGGCAACATCGAGCAGGCAATGATTGTGCTGCGTAAGCGTGGCATGGCCAGCGCCCAGAAGAAAGCCGCGCGCGCGACCAGCGAGGGTGTGGTTACCAGCTACATCCACGCCGGGGGAAAAATTGGCGTGCTGCTGGAAGTGAACTGCGAGAGCGATTTTGTCGCCCGCACCGCCGAATTCCAGGGTCTGGTGCATGACATCGCCATGCACATTGCCGCCGTCGACCCGCGCTTCGTTCGCAAGGAGGACGTGACCGCAGCCGACCTGGAAAAAGAAAAGGACATCTTCCGCGCCCAGGCAGCCGCCACCGGCAAGCCGGCCCCGGTCATTGAGAAGATCGTGGAAGGCAAGATGGGCAAGTTCTACGAGGAAGTTTGCCTGCTGGAGCAGCCCTTTATCAAGGAGCAGAGTGTTACGATCTCGCAACTCATCGCGACCGTGATCGGCAAACTGGGCGAAAATATTTCGGTGCGCCGCTTCGCCCGTTTCAAGGTGGGAGAAGCGACTGAAACCGTTGCCATCGCCAAGCCGCAGGCCGCGGCCGAAAAGGCCGAGTAGTTCAGAAAACCGTGTTTGTCGCAACCAGCGGGGCGGACCAATTCCGCCCCGTTTCTCTGCGTGCAACAATGGGCCACTTTCCGCGCATTCAAAAAGCAAACCCCGGGCGGGCTTCGAGTTTTATCATTTACACTCGTAAAGGTACTGACCATGGCAGATCCCATTTATAAGCGCATTCTCCTGAAACTCTCCGGCGAGGCACTGGCAGCGGGCCAGGGCTTTGGTGTTGATAACACCCGGGTCCACGAAATTGCCGCCGAAATTGCCGATGTACACCGGCTTGGCGTTCAGATTGGCCTGGTGGTGGGCGGGGGTAACTTTTTCCGCGGCGTCGCCGAGCAGGCGCAAGACATGGACCGGGTTTCAGCCGATCACATGGGCATGCTCGCTACCATGATCAACGCGCTGGCCCTGCAGGACGCTCTTGAAAAGCAGGATGTAATTACGCGCGTGATGAGTGCGATTGAGATGAAGCAAGTGGCCGAGCCTTTCATCCGGCGGCGCGCCATCCGGCATCTCGAAAAAGATCGTGTTGTGATCTTCGGCGCCGGGACGGGCAATCCTTACTTCTCCACCGATACGGCCGCCTCGCTGCGTGCGATGGAGATCAAGGCGGAAGTTATTATGAAGGCCACCAAGGTTGAGGGCATCTACGATTCTGATCCCTTCAAGGACAAGAGCGCGAAGATGTTCGACACCATCACCTTTACCGACGTTCTGAAGCTGGGACTGCGGGTGATGGATGCGACGGCGATCAGCCTGTGCCGGGAGAACAATTTGCCAATCCTGATTTTCAACCTCAATAATCATGGCAACATCCGTCGGGTGTGCCTGGGCGAAAAAATCGGCTCGATTGTAACCGCCTGATTGCGGGCTTGCTGGCGTTCGAAGGAATATGTCCGTTGCGGTGTTTGGGCGAGGGAAGCTGATTGGTAACGGGGTTTTCCCGAGGCACCGGATTTGGTAGAGTACGCAGCACTGAGATGCCGGTTTATAATCGGCTCGCTTGTACGGAGTACACCTTATGGCTCAGATCAGCATGGCGGCACTGCCCGCCCTCAAAGAAACCTTCACTCAGCTCAAGACGCGCATGGATAAGGCGGTCGAGGCGTTCCGCAAGGAACTGACTTCGCAGCGTACCGGCCGGGCCAACGTGCACATGCTGGACAGCGTTCATGTGGACGCCTACGGCTCGCAAGTGCCGCTCACCCAGGTCGGCAACATCAGCGCGCCGGAGCCGCAACTCATCACCATAACGCCGTGGGATATGTCGCTCATGGGGGCCGTTGAAAAGGCTATCCGCAGCTCTGATCTCGGCTTTAATCCGATGAATGACGGCAAGGTGATCCGCGTACCCGTGCCGGCTCTCACCGAGGACCGCCGCAAGGATATGGTGAAGCACCTCAACAAAGTGCTGGAGGAGCATCGCACCGCGATTCGCAATATCCGCCGTGACGGCAATGAAGCCATTAAAAAGGCGATGAAGGACAAGAAAATCTCCGAGGATGAGGAACGCGGCTCACTCGATCAGATGCAGAAGATCACGGACGACGAAATCAAGAAGATGGAAGAGATGTTCAAGGTGAAGGAAAAGGAAGTCATGCAGGTCTGACGACGGCCGGCAGCGTATTCGCACGAGCGCGAGCCTGGGAAGATCCCAGGCTCGATTGCGAGTGGACGATGTTGGTTGGGTGCGGTGCGGTTATCATCATCGTATGTCGCCCGTGGAAATTTTCGGAGTCCTGACCGGCGCGGTCTGCGTAATGCTGGCGGCGAAGGAAAACATTCTGACCTGGCCCGTCGGGATTACGAACAATCTGCTGTTTTTCGTGATGTTCTGGCGTGCCAAGCTGTATGCCGGTTCCTGCCTGCAACTCTTCTATATAGCAATCGCCATTTATGGCTGGTGGCGCTGGAGCCATTCCCCGAAAGGCATGGCAACGTTGCCGGTTCGCACCACGCCGAAAGCGGTTGGCATAACCCTGCTGGCGCTGACTCCGATCGCGTGGATGGCAGTCTACCAGGTGCTTTGCCACTACACGGATAGCAACGTGCCTACCGGAGATTCACTGGCGACCGTGCTCGCCTTGGCGGCGCAGTACATGGCGGGGAGCAAGCTACTGGAGAACTGGCTGGTCTGGATCGCGGTGGATCTCATCAATGTTGGGTTGTTTCTCTACAAGCATCTCTACCTAGCATCCTCTTTCTATGCGGTCTTCATTCTCCTGTGCATTGCCGGATATTCGGCATGGCGCCGGACGCAATTGCGCCAGAGCGCCGCGCAGACGGCCTGAAGGTGGCCAAGAAGCGAGAATCACCGCTGGAAATGTGGGTATAATCCGTCATGTCCCGCATTGTTCACACCGCCTGCCCGCACGACTGCCCTGATGCCTGCTCCGTCCTGGTTACAATTGAGAATGGACGGGCCACCCGCGTGGAGGGCAACCCGGATCATCCGGTCACGCGCGGATTTCTCTGCGGCAAAGTAGCCAAGTACCTGGATCGCGTGTACTCGCCCGATCGCCTGCTGTATCCCATGCGAAGGGTTGCGCCCAAGGGCAGCGCCGGTTCGGGGGCTTTCGAGCGGATCTCCTGGGACGAAGCGTTGGACGAAGTTGCCGCCAAACTGCAGGCTGTGTCGGCGGAATTCGGTCCCGAATCCATCCTTCCTTTTTCTTATGGCGGCACGCTGGGCCAGATCCACGGCAATGGGATGGACCGGCGCTTCTTTCATCGTCTGGGAGCTTCGCAACTGGAGCGCACGATCTGTTCGGAGGCTGGAGGCGTTGCCCTGGTCAGCGTGAACGGAGCGAAGTACGGCGTCCCGCCCGAAGATTTCGTGCATGCGCGCTACATCATCGCCTGGGGCGCGAACATTCACGGCAACAATATTCATCTGTGGCCATTCGTCGAAGAGGCCCGCCGCAATGGCGCAAAGCTGGTGGTGATCGATCCGTTCCGTACGCGCACGGCACGGGTTGCCGAGTGGCACCTGGCGATCCGTCCCGGGACTGACGTTGCCCTGGCGCTGGGACTGATGAACTACATCATCGCGAACGATCTGCACGATGCGGACTATGTGGCGGCGCACACCACCGGCTTCGAGGAACTCAGGAAGCGCGTCACCGAATATACGCCTGAGCGGGTGGCAGAGATTACCGGGCTCAGCGCCGCGGATATTGTGAAACTGGCGCGCGAATATGCCAGCGCCAGTCCCGCGGTTATCCGCCTGAACTATGGCGTGCAGCGCAGCGAGAACGGCGGCATGGCGGTGCGCGCCATCACCATGTTGCCCGCAATCACCGGAGCATGGAAAAAGCAAGGTGGCGGCCTGACGCTCTCCACCTCCGGCACCTTCGCGCTCAACAAGCAAGCCCTGCAGCGCGAAGACCTGATGACCGCGACCCTTGGCCGTCCGGCGCGTATCCTCAACATGAATCAACTGGGCAAATTGCTGACCGACGCGACGCTGGCACCGCCGGTGAAGGCGTTGTTCGTTTATAACTCGAATCCCGCGGCGGTCTGCCCCAACCATAACCTGGTGGTGGAGGGCTTGCAGCGTCCCGATCTGTTCACCGTGGTGCACGAACAGTTTTTTACCGACACAACGGACTACGCCGACATCGTCCTGCCGGCGACGACCTTTCTGGAACACAAGGATCTGGTGGCTTCCTATGGACACCTCCATTTACAGCTTTCCGGTACGGCAATCGAACCGCTGGGCGAATCCTGCAGCAACGCGGAAGTATTCCGGCGCGTGGCGGCGCGCATGGGCCTGGAGGATGAATGTCTCCGCGCCTCCGACGATGAATTGATCGACGATGCACTCGACCTCGACGGGCTCAAACCGGGCCACGAGTTTCTTGCGGGCATCAGCCGCGAGGCATTGGAGCGCGAACACTCCATCCCACTGAACGTTCCCCGCTCCGATGGCGCATATCTTCCCTTCGCAAACGGCTTCGCCACGCCAAGCGGCAAGGCCGAGTTGTACAGCGGGCGATTGGCGGCCTCAGGCCTGGACCCGGTCGTGGCGTACATCGCGCCCACCGAATCGCGCCATGGCGACCGGGCCGGGCAATACCCGCTGGAGTTGCTCGCGCGGAAGCATGACAACTTCCTCAACACGACTTTCTGCAATCTGGCCGGCCACCAGAAGATGGAACGGCGATTTGAACTGCAGATGAATGCTGTGGATGCGTCGGCGCGCGGCATCACGGACGGCGATTCCCTCCGGGTTCACAATGACCGCGGCGAACTGGTTTTGCACGCCCGCGTGGACGGCAGTGTGCCTCCCGGAGTGGTCTCGGCCTATCTCGATTGGGCACGCTTGTCCCCGGGCGGCAACAATGTCAACGTCCTTACCAGCGACCGCCTGACCGATATGGGAAGAGGTGCGACTTTTTACTCGGCACTGGTGGAGGTCGAAAAGGTCTGAACCCCAATCAGCGATTTACGAAGCAAAGATAGCGAAGACGGCGAGTATCCTTGCGCGCCATGGCGTTGTGAGCACATTGCCCTGTATAATTGGACCTTCCGCGCCCAAGATTTACGCATGAGGGTCTCGCCATTCTTCGCACTGATTACGTCTGCGCCACGCCTCACCTGAGCCGCCCCTTTGGATGCGGGTTGTTCCAGTTGCTTCGCTACTGTCTGGTGATCATGCTGCTTGGCGGCATGGCTTTCGCTCAACAGGGCATTATCGAAGACATACGAATCCACGGCAATCGGCGCATCCCGGCCGACACCATTCGCTCCCGCATGTTTACCCGTCCGGGCGATGTCTACGATCCCGCGGGCCTGGAGCGCGATTTCAACTCGCTATGGAATTCGGGCTATTTTGACGATCTTCGCATCGAGCGCGAAGAAAGCTCCAAGGGTTGGATTCTTCACGTATACGTGAAGGAAAAACCGACCATTCGTGAAATTAAATACATCGGACTCAATGCGGTTTCGCAAAGCGACGTGCTGGATAAATTCAAGGAACTCAAGGTGGGGCTCAGCCAGGAGAGCCAGTTCGACCCCACCCGGGTAAAGAAAGCCGAAGTCGTACTGAAAGAACTGCTCGCCGCGCACGGGCGTCAGTTCGCCACCATCACCACCGAAATCCGTCAGATTCCCCCGGCCGCCGTCGGCATCACCTTCAACATTAAAGAAGGTCCCAAGGTGAAGGTCGGCGAAATTAAATTTGAAGGCAACAAGAAGGTGCCCACGCGCTACCTGCGCGCCGCCATGCACAACTCCAAACCGATCGGCATTCCGCACTCGATCATCTTGGAGAACCTGTTTGCGCGCACCTTTGATGCCACCAAGCTCAGCGAAGACGCCGAACGCGTGCGCTTTGCCTACCAGGACAAGGGTTACTTCAAGGCCATCGTCGAAGATCCCAAAACCAAGATTCGCGACGTCAGCGGCGTTGCCTGGTACTTTCCGTTCAAGGCGCGGCACGGCAAGTCAGTGGATATTACGGTTCCAGTGGAAGAGGGCGATCGCTACCATCTGAAGGAAGTCACCTTCACCGGCAACAAGGCGATTACCAACACGGCTGCGCTGCGCCGTCTCTTCAAAATCAAAGACGGCGACTGGTTCAATCGCACGCTCGTTAGCAAGGGGCTGGACGAACTACGTAAGGCCTATGGCTCCCTGGGCTACATCAATGAGACCAACATTCCGGATACGGTAATTGATGAAGAGCACAAGACCATCACGCTGAAGATCGATATCGATGAAGGCAAGCAGTTCTTCGTGCGCCGCATCGAATTCTCCGGCAACACGACGACGCGTGACAAAGTGATTCGCCGCGAACTTGCCCTTGAGGAAGGCCAGGTTTACAACTCCCGTCTCTGGGAAGTCAGCCTGTTGCGCCTCAACCAGTTGAACTACTTCGAGACGCTGAAGCCGGAACAGGATTCGGAAGTTCATCAGGACGTTGCCGACAACACCGTGGATATCAACCTCAAGGTCAAGGAAAAAGGCAAGAATTCGATTGGCCTGAATGGTGGCGTGAGTGGATTGTCGGGCGCATTCGTCGGCTTGAACTACCAGACCAACAACTTCCTGGGACTGGGCGAAACGCTTACGCTTTCGGCGTCACTCGGAACCTACCAGCGGGATGCGATGTTCGGCTTCACCGAGCCGTATTTCCTGGATAAGCCGATCCAACTTGGCTTCACGGTCTTTACGCGCAGCTTCAAATATAACCAGGCCCAGCAGGCCAGCATATCCTCGGGGCAGAAGCTGACTCTGCCCACCGCTTATCTGAACTCGCTGCAGAACTATTCGCAGTCGAGCACCGGCTTCACGGTCTCGACCAGCTATCCGCTGCACCGCTCGTTCAAGCGCATCGGACTGACTTATTCGTTCGATACCTCGACCATTACCACTTACACGACGGCGTCCCAGGATTATTTTGAATTTCTGGCATTCCGTAACGTCGGCGGACCGAACGCCCTGCAGGGAATCCAGACCAGCAAGCTGGTTCCCAGCTTCAGCAGCAGCACGATCGATAATCCTATGCGCCCCCATCGCGGACGCAGCTACTTTATGGGCATGGACATCGCCGGTATTGGCGGTAACGTGGCAGACGTCCGCCCGATTGGCGAATTCAAACAGTTCATTCCGATGAAGGGCTTCCGTCCGAACAAGGAAGGGATGCAAACTCTGGGTATTCGTTTGCAGGGTTCGTTCATCACCGGATGGGGCGGCAAGACGGCTCCTCCCTTCGAACGCTTCTTCCAAGGTGGCGATACCGATCTGCGTGGCTTTGATATCCGCTCGGCTTCGCCCACTGCCCTGATCGCCGACAAGGTGACGGTCAACCTGACTAACCCCGACGGCAACGTGGTTCTGGCGGACCCCAGCAATCCCCGCGTTGGACCTTGGCAGATCACGGTGCCAATCACCCGTCTGGTTTATCCGGGCGGCGATACCAGCCTGGTGAGCAACGTCGAATACCGCATCCCGATCGTAGGACCGGTGACGCTGGCGTTCTTCGCCGATACCGGCATGAACATGGCCGTGCGTCAGTCACAGTTGCGCCTGAGTGACCAACAGTTCAGCCAACTCGACGCAACCCCATTCGGTTGCCCTGCCCCTCCCGTGGTGACCGAAATAAACAATCAGATCAACGCGACCTGCACGGGAACGCAGTTCTTGAAGTTTAACCAGAACCTGACGCCGCTGGCGCATACGAACTATGTCGTACGTATGTCCACCGGCGCCGAGTTGCAGGTGATTCTGCCGGTGGTAAATGCACCCTTCCGGCTCTACTATGCCTACAATCCGTTGCGCGTGGATACACCGGCGCTGGCGCCGAACTTGCTCACGCGTGACATGTTCCCGGCCGGTGCAGCGGGAGAATATACGTACCTGAACACCCTCGCAACCTATAATCCGTCTTATCGGATTCGGGAGCCGAGAAAGACATTCCGATTTACCGTGGCCACTACGTTTTAGTAGTTGGGTCAATTATTGGGAAAGAGGCTCAGGCACTGCAATTGCTGTTTGACGCTATTTTTCCCACAACCTATAATCCGGAACATCCGTCAGAGGATTTTCGACCAGGGCTGGAGCTGGAATTTATGCTCGCCCGCCTGCTGAAAGGTTTCTGCGGAATCTCCGTAAGCTCTTAGAGGAGTTGAGGCTAATTTCGATGAATCGCAACTTTGCACGTTTGATCCCGGCCGTGGCGCTAGCACTTATTCTCAGCGTTCCCGCCTTCGCCCAGTCTGCTGCTCCTGCGGCTGCCGCAGCTTCCTCGGCTACCAAGGTCGGCATCATTAACATTCAGGCTGCCATTGTTAACTCCAACGAGGGGCAACGCGATTTCGAGGATCTCCAGAAGAAATTCGACCCAAAGCGCATCGAATTGGAAAATCTGAATAAGGAAGTTGACGAGCTTCAGAAGAAGTTCAACGCCCAGGGCGACAAACTCAACGAAGATGCTCGTGGCGAGTTGCTGAAGCAGATCGACGCCAAGAAGAAGGTTTTGCAGCGCAATTACGAAGATGCGAATACGGACATTCAGGCGCAGCAGAATGAAATTGCCAACCGCATCGGCCAAAAATTGGTCGGGGTTCTAGACAAATATGCCAAGGCCAATAACTTCACCCTGGTTCTGGATATCTCCGGTCAGTCGAGCCCGGTTCTGTGGGCCGATACCTCGATCGATATCACCAAGCCCGTGGTGGAGGCCTACAATACCCAGTCCGGCGTTGCCGCTCCGGCCAAGCCTGCGGCTTCCGCCAAACCCACTGCTCCGGTCACTGCCCCTAAATAGGGCAGACAGTTGACCTTATGGCCGCCTCCCAAAAGGCGGCCTTTTCTTCTGCATTCGTGAAAGAAATCAATCCAGCGAAAATGTGGAAAAACTGTGCAGAATTACGAAGAATTAGATTATGAATAGCAGATGACAGCGTAACTGAGCTGGGGAAAGTTCGACAAACCAACGCCAATTGTTCTAGTTTCAGTCACATACAAGAAAACTAAAAATGTTCTTGACGAGGATGATCTTTCGTTTTGCAAAAACGCGCTGGGCGAGTTTTGCACACATCGACACTTGCAAATGTACTTTGCCCATGCAATAACCCAGGGAACTGGAGCGCTCGATGAGCTGTCCGAAAGGCGTTTTCGCTGGAACGACTTGGGCCCGATCAGCTTTCATCGCTGGAGACGCGCAGGACGGCAAGGAAAGCTTCCTGCGGAATGTCCACTTTGCCGATTCGCTTCATGCGGCGCTTGCCGGCTTTTTGCTTCTCCAGCAACTTACGTTTGCGGGAGATATCTCCCCCATAACACTTGGCGATCACGTTCTTGCGTAACGCCGCTACGGATTCGCGCGCCACGATTTTGGCTCCGATGGCGGCCTGGATCGCAACCTCGAACTGTTGCCTTGGGATGAGTTCGCGCATCTTCGAGACGAGCGCCTTGCCGCGCTCATAGGCGTAGTCGCGGTGCACGATGATAGAGAGCGCATCGACGGCGTCGCCCGCCACCAGAATGTCGAGCTTCACCATCGGCGACTCCCACCACCCGGAGAGGTGATAGTCCAGCGAAGCGTAGCCGCGCGACACGGTTTTGAGCCGATCGTAGAAATCGAGCACAATCTCGTTCAGCGGAAGTTCGTAGGTGAGCATGACACGACTGGATCCGACGTACTCAAAGTTCTTTTGCTTGCCGCGCTTCTCTTCCACGAGCTTCAGGATTCCACCGACATACTCTTCGGCGGTAAGGATCATTGCGGTGATGATCGGTTCTTTAATCTTGTCGATAAGAGTGGGATCGGGCCAGCGCGAAGGATTGTCCACTTCAAGCGTTTCGCCGCTGGTGAGGGTTACGACGTAGCGCACACTGGGCGCGGTGATGATGAGATCCAGATCGTACTCGCGCTCCAGGCGCTCCTGGATGATCTCCATGTGGAGCAGGCCGAGGAAGCCGCAGCGAAATCCAAAGCCGAGCGCGGTCGAACTCTCCGGCTCGAAGAAGAATGATGCGTCATTGAGACGCAGCTTTTCCAGCGCATCGCGCAACAACCCGTGCTCATGCGAATCAACCGTGTAAAGGCCGGCGAAAACCATTGGCTTGATGTCTTCAAAGCCAGGCATAGCCTCGATTGCCGGCTTGTCGGCATCGGTAATGGTGTCGCCGATTTTCACATCGCCTACCGTCTTCATGGTGGCAAAGAAGAATCCAACCTCGCCCGCAGTAAGCTCGCCGATCTCTTCAGGTTTAGGCGTCAACACCCCCATGCTATCGACGAGAAAGGTGGTGCCCTTGGCCATAAGTTTGATCTTTTGGCCCTTGTAAAGACGGCCGTTGACGACACGGGCAAGCACGCCGACGCCACGATAACTGTCGAACCAGGAGTCGAAGATCAGGGCTTGCAGGGGCGCGTCGATGTTGCCTTTTGGCGGAGGTACCCGGTGCACGATCTGCTCAAGAACTTCGATTACGCCCTCGCCGGTTTTGGCGCTGATGCACAGGGCGCCGGATGCGTCGAGGCCGACAGCGCTTTCGATCATTTCTTTGGTGCGCTCGACATCGGAGCTGGGAAGATCAATCTTGTTGATGACGGGAATGATTTCGAGGCCGTGGTTGATGGCGATGTAGCTGTTTGCCAGGGTCTGCGCTTCCACACCCTGGGTGGCATCGACGACCAGCAGCGCGCCTTCGCAGGAGGCGAGCGAACGTGAAACCTCGTAGGAAAAGTCAACGTGGCCGGGGGTGTCGATGAGGTTGAGCTGGTAGGTGTGGCCGTCTTTGGCGAGGTACATCATGCGGACGGCGTGGGCTTTGATGGTGATGCCGCGCTCGCGTTCGAGTTCCATGGCGTCGAGGACCTGCTCATGACCGGCCATTTCACGGGCGCTGAGCGATCCAGTGATCTCCAGCATACGGTCGGAGAGCGTGGTCTTGCCGTGGTCGATGTGCGCGATGATCGCGAAGTTCCGAATCGAGGTGCGGTCCATGCTGTGCTTTCGAAGTCCAAACGCCCGCACGAATTGCGAGGCTGCGCTGAAGTTACTCACCATTTTAACATTTGTGTAGAAAAGTTCGTCTGAGCCGCAAAAACAGAGGCTCGGAGCGGAGTTCTCCGGATTTTCAGGCGAATGTAAGGATGTTCTCTGTCCCGGGAACGATTGACTCAATGGTCAATGGTTGGGAGGGTAAGGATTGATTGACTCGCCAGCAAAATTCGCGGGGAGTTTACCAGGAAGTATATGGATGAGGGAAAAGGGGCGGAGGTGGGTTCCGAATCGGGAAAATACTATCCAAGTTTCGTCGTCTGAGGGATGGTAAGGCAGTTCGTCAGGAAAATCAGAAGTTGTTCGCATCGTGATGGAGGTCAGCAAATCGTACCCCACATTCGCCCAACGGCCGGGCGGATGGGGGCTACCCGTGCACCGCAAATTGCGACAGAATTCGTAGCGTAATTCGCAACTTTATGCGCAACTTTATGCGCAACTTTATTCGCAACTTTATTCGCAACCCAGTCGAGCAAGTTGGGTTTACAAGGCTGGAGGCTGTTTTGCAGAAAAAAATTTCAATTGTATTCGCGCTAGTGATGATGATGACCGCTGCCGGCTTCGCACAGATTCCGACGTCGGGAAATGTTTTCTTGGGATACTCGTACAATCGTGCCGATACCGGGGCGGACAACCGGGGAAATCTGAATGGCTGGGAAGGGTCGGTAGAAGGTAAGTTTCTGCCCTATGTGGGGATTGTCGCCGATGTGAGCGCGCAGTATGGCTCGCTGCCGGACCCATACCTGGGGGTGAATGCCTCGACTCGGGTGCAGAGCTATTTATTTGGGCCGCGCGTGTCGTTCTCGACCGGGAAGATCCGGCCATTTGCACACATTCTGATCGGAGCAGCCCATGTCAATGAATCCGATTTCGGGTTCTCGAACAGCGAGACGGATTTTGCGGATGCGGTCGGCGGCGGGATCGATTACCACCTGATTCCGCGGGTGAGCTGGCGAGTGCAGCTAGATGATTTGCAGACTCGCTTTAATGGCTCACGGCAGGACGATGGGCGGTTCTCAACCGGGCTTGTGCTGAAGTTCTGAGTCGGAATCATCAAATAAAAATCAATGCCCCCGGTTTGGGCTGCTACGCGCGAACCGGGGGCTCTGCACAACTAAAGCCTTCATTTCCAGTTCTGCACTGGCCCGGCGGTTCCCCAATGGGGATAGTGAGTGCCTTGGTCTGTTATCGTCCATTATGGGCAAATGGTTGCTTTCGGCCAGAGTTGGCGGGACAATCGCACGTAATTGCTGCGAGGTGTTGCTATGGGGAGATTGCTGGCCGCGATTCTTGTATTTGCACTTGCGAGTGGTTCGCGGGCACAGGGACAGACTCAATCCGTGAGTAAGCATGACCGGGATGGAACCTTTTACGGGACGTCGATACTTGCTGATTGCGATGGCTTAAAGAGTGTCTACATTCCCGTGAACTTTGCGAGTGATCCACCCGGTGCTGAAGTCTTTATGGATGGCGTTTCCATAGGTGCCACTCCCAAGACGTTAATGTTCACCGGCTGTGACGTTGGTGGCAAGGTGCTGTTGCGAAGCCAACGCACTTCAGTTCAACTCGTCTTTGCGAAAGAAGGCTACATCCCCCTAGCGACGAAGATGGAACTAGCCTCTGTGAATGAGATGAACACCGGCCCGGTGACGTATGGCTACTTTGCGCTGCCGCAGCGGGATTACAGCGCAAAGCTCGACGCGATTGAAGAGCAAGAGGCTTCTCAAACAGACGCGGTGCAGCGGGTGATGCGAGACGCGCGGGGGGCCATGGTGATGATTGTTGCCAGAGACGGAGGGATTGGGAGCGGATTCTTAGTCCGGGAAAACGGCGTCGTTGCGACTTCCGATATAACCGGGGTTAAAGGCTGGAGTGGCGCCACCATTATTCTCCCGAATGGACGGCCCATCCAGACTTTCGGCACCTGTTGGAATGTTGGTGGAGGGCCGGGTGGAGTGAATGTGCTGACGGTTTCTGGTTCGGGGTTCAAATTCCTGCCGTTGAACAACGCGTTCAAATCTGGAATTGATGTGATCGCGCTTGGTACGTCCGGTATTGAGACGAGTGCGGCTGTCGTTAAACAAGGCCGCGTGACCGGAGCCTTTGATACCAAGTTAGCCCACGACAAGAATTCTGCGGAGTGGCTCGAAACCGACGCCGCTATCACCATGGGAAACACAGGCGGACCTTTGCTCGACATGCAGGGAGAGGTTGTTGGGTTGAGCATCATGAAGGACCTTAGGCCGGGACAGTCCGATGACAGCGTCGCACTTCCTGCGTCCGAATTAGACGCCATCGTGAAATCCTGCCAAGTTCCATGGACGAGTGCCCATTCACACCATTTTTAGGGGCTTGCATTGTTCATTCCGTGATGGTTGGAGCGATTACTGTCTATAAATCGCCCAGGCACTCACTATCCTGTTCCGGGAATGCTCGTTGTCGACAGGTTTGTTTTATCGCGTAGCCGTCACCTTGATGTGGAGGCTGGATGCGAGTCGTCGGTACGATTCTGCTGCAATTCCGAGAGGCTACGCCGTCCGTTTCGCGCGGGGAGCGCTTACTTGAGCCAGGACATCTTTGACTTTGGCCAGCAGCGCGCTTCGGCTAAATGCCTGAGGGAACGTGAAAAACTCCTCGATTGCGCTCTGATTGATCAGCCGCTCATCTTCGACAAAACCCCCTACGATGAGAACTGGCAGCCCATGTTGTCTGGATTGCAAGTAATTGGCAGCGGTGCGGCCGGGCATGCCGCTGATGTATGGCCGAATGATCAAGAGATCAGGGTGTGCTTCATCCAGGCGATCCACGGCCACACCCAAGTCGCCTGCCTCCAATATCCAATATCCTGGGGATTGGAGTGCGTCTCGAAAAACAGCACGCATAACCGGGTCGGAATCCACCAGCAGAATGGTTGCAGTTGTGGAGAGATGTTGGTTCGCAGTTGCGCTCTCAGCAGGCTGCTTAGGCGAAGTTTCCGAGGCTCTTGTTTTTTCGTCCATAAATTAATCCTTCAAGGGTTCTTCGCGAGCCCCTTCCACTCGCTGCGCAAGTTAGATGATAAAGAAGGCCGAATGGTCGACTAAACCGATCGCCGTTTCACACGTCTAATTGCCGAACTCATCTCTAATTGAATTGATGTCAGTTTCGAGATAAGCGCCTGGGATCGGCGCGACCAGGTTCATCTTGACCGCGTATCCACCGACAAAGATCTTTGGATGGTGAGGGCCTGGCAAATCCGCTATGCGTTCAGCCAGCCGGGCGACCGCCGGATGCTGTTCAGAGAGAGCGATCGAAACCAGAACCAGGCGGGGACGGCTCTCACCGACTAACCTAACAAGATCTTCGATCGCCGGAATTGGATCAACAACCCGAGCCGGAATTCCTTCCCCGGCGCACCAAGCAGCCAGAATACGAATTGCCAGGGTATGACGGTTGCCCGGAGCGTTCATGAGCAGAACATCAACCCGATCTCCACTGGCAGGATCGGTAGGCTTGGAAACGGTGATCTTATTGCGGAGGAATTCGAAGATTTGTTCGCAGTAGCTTGTAAAACGGTGCTCTTCCGCGACAGTAATATATCCCTTACACCATTGCTCCCCGACCTCATACAACATCGGGGCGACTAATCCCATGAGGATGTCGATTGGCCGGACGTTCTGCGCAATAGCATCCTTGATAATGTGATCCGCCGATTTAAGGTCACCGGATAGGCCAGCCGTCCTGAGCCGATCTTGTATCGCCTGCAACCTTCGAGAGTATTCGAGGTCCTGATTTGTAAGCGTATGCAGATTTGGCAGACACGCTGCACAAATGCCGTGCGTAATACGAAGGTTTTCGTAAGGCTCGGATTCTCCAAGAAACTGCTGGCAATAAGAGCACCATTTCAGCATGATGAGCGCCCTGCGTTTTCGAGTTGGGTGACAAATTCATTTACATTTGCGATCCATTCCTCGGAGAAGCGTTCCGCGTCGGCAAACCAATCGCGCAGGGCCGCCAGGGCACCGCGAATGCCGGAACGCTCGTCAATCCAAGCCGACGCGATCAACTCTGCCGCAGAAGACACCTTGTGCCCAGCGCAGAGACGGAACCTCAGGTCAAACTGTTCCACCAAGTGCGCGATGCCGCCCCAAATCGGTTGGCGCTCGGCTTCAAGACCGGAAAGAAAATGATCAAATCGTGTCCGCATTTCAACCTGATCTCGAAACTCGACGGCTAACGCCCCCTGAATCAGGCGAAGATGATGTTCGAGAATCACGGTTGGAAGTCCCCGGCTGGCGAGCACGGTGCGTAGCCATTCGAGGTTTTTCGTCGCTGTCTCCACGGGCATTCGCGTCAGAGCGACGAGCCAGCAACTGTCACTGTTGGTGAAACGTTTCCCGCGTTCGCCGTACCTTTCATCAAGGTACGGATACTGCTCCCATGCGCTCTTGCCGACGCGAAGCGCCAGTGCAATCTCAAGCGGACTTTGAGGGATGTCATGGTCGCCTGCTTCAAAGTTGATGGCCGTCACGTGAGCCTGTAGGCCTTGCTCGGAGTAAGGATAGAGTGCCGTGCAGATCTTTTCGATCCAATCGAAACATTCAACGGCAGAAGCGGCGACGAGAGTTATGCCTTCCTCGTTCAGTTCGAGTGAGTTCAGGAGATCTTCAAACACCTGCCAGTGAGTAGCCGTACCATCACCGTAGCAGCCAAAGTACGTAAGCTGCTCTTCTGGCAGATTCAAACAGCGGGCATAGGCCTGCTTGAGGACAAGCGCCCCGTTCTGTGAGCCCTCTAAAACGTAGAGTACGCCGACAAGAGAGAGCGGGTTCTGGGCATTCGAGAGGATTTCGGCCGCACAATCGAGTGCAGCATACACCGCGCCCGTTATGCTCGGCACACTCACCGCACGCAAGGTATCAAGATCGGCTGTCAACAAGGGGACTTTAGGGATAGCGTGCGTTCCCAGCCGGGTAAATTGGGGAATCGTAACCTGGGATAATTCGCGTTCATGCACGGCATGAATGATGGCCATACAGCGCAGGAAATTCACGACGGGAAGTATCGGCAAATTACCAGCCTTGAGATTCTCAAAAAATGGCAATGCCTCTAAGCGGGAGTGAGGAACCATTGTTTTCGTTTTGAGAATGGAGCGCAAATGTGTCACCCAAAAACCCCACGAACTGCTGCGTTTGGCAATGCTTCCTGACGCGGCACAAAAAAGAGAGGGCTATCCAAGGGCTGCTTAGGACAGCCGGTTTACTCACGTCCATCCGACAGTACACTCATTCCGAGTAGCTGGCGCGAGTATTTAACAGAACGCATTGTAGCTGGGACAATAGTCGCCTTTCGTCTCACTATCTCAAGGCGAGGCAGGTTTGCCGACGAGGCAGGTTTGCACGGCGCTCACTCTTAGACCCGGCAGCGTTTCATGGCACTGCACGGCGGCATTTCACTGGGACAACATCCGTCAATTCCACATTCGCCAACGGAAGGCGGATTGGGCCCACCCGCTTTTTCAAAACACGCCTTGCAAGCAACCACGGTTCAATCAGAAAGACGGTACGCCGACTCTGGAGCGGAGCTAGGTGGGGCGCGTGTAGATTTGGGTGCGGTAGCCGTCTTCGTCGTTCTCTAATTTCAACGTCCAGTAGTTGGGGAGGGGAGGGAAGGGCGGCGCGCCGGGAAGGCTGGCGTTGATTTGGAGGCGCGGAAAGTCGGCGGGGATTTGGACGGTGAGCTGGTTGGGGGCCGTCCAGGCGGCGTGGGCGGTGCGGGGGTTGGGGAGGATGAACTCGCGGCGCAGGTGGAGGAGAGTGCGGTACCAGGCGAGCATATCGAGGTTTGCCGGAGCCTGGAGCCACTGGAGGCGCGAACGCTCGAAGGTGGCGGGGTCTTGGGGATCGGGAACGTCGGTCCAGCCGAATTCGGCAAACTCGCGGAGGCGTCCCTCGGAGACTGCTTGGCGGATGATGGGGTCGTCGAAGCTGGTGAAGAACTGAAAAGGGGCGGACTCATCATACTCCTGGCCCATGAACAGGAGCGGAGTTTGCGGGGCGAGCAACAGGAGCGCGGCGGCGAGTTTGCGCGCGCCGGTGGAGACCAGAGCGGTGAGGCGCTCGCCCAAGGCGCGGTTGCCGACCTGATCGTGATTCTGGATGCAGATGATTTGGGTGGGCAGAGGGAGGCCGGCGGCAGGTGCTCCGCGGGGTCGACCTTGCCAGAAGCCGAAGGGCTCGCCTTGAAAGGCGTAGGGCTCGGCGAGGACGCGGGGCAGGAGAGCGGAGTCGGTGAAGTCCTGATAGTAGCCACGACGCTCGCCGGTGAGCAGGACATGGACGGCGTGGTGAAAGTCATCGCTCCAGAGGGCATCGGCAGCGTATCCCTGGGGGGCGGGGAGGACGTAGCGGGGAAGGTTCTCGTCGGTTTCGACGGTGACGACAATGGTGCGGCGCTGGGCGATGCCGAATTCTTGGGCGCGGGCGGCGACTTCGGCGACGATGTGCTGGGGAGAATCATCCTGGATGGTTTGGACGGCATCGAGGCGGAGGCCGTCGAGGTGATACTCGCGCAGCCAGTAGAGGGCGTTTTCGACGATGAAGCGGCGGACGTGAGGGCTGCCGGTGTCGTCGTAATTGATGGCATCGCCCCAGGGAGTTTTGTGGCGGGCGGTGAAGTAGGGCCCGAACCGCGAGAGGTAATTTCCCTCATTGCCGAGGTGGTTGTAGACGACATCGAGGAGGACGGCGAGGCCGCGCTGGTGAGCCGCATCGACAAAGCGGCGAAGGGCGGCGGGGCCTCCGTAATTGGACTGCACGGCGTAGAGGCCAACACCGTCATAGCCCCAGTTGCGGGAACCGGGGACGGCGTTGACGGGCATGAGTTCGATGGCGGTGATGCCGAGGTCGCGGAGGTAATCGAGGCGCTGGATGGCGGAGTCGAGGGTGGCTCCGGGGGTGAAGGCGCCGATGTGGAGTTCGTAGAGAACGTAGCTGGAGAGGGGAAGTCCGCGCCAGTGATCGTCTTGCCAAGCAAAGGCGGGATCGACGATTTCGGTAGGGCCGTGGACGCCTTCGGGAAGCAGGCGGGAGACCGGATCGGGGAGAGCGAGTGAGCCGGTGGCGTACTGGTAGCGATCGCCGGGCGCGGCGGGCAGAGTGAGGTGCCAATAACCTTCGGCCAGGGGGAGCATGGGGAAATCCTGCGGCGGAGCATAGGCTGGCGGTGCGTCTTGCGCTGGGGCGTTCTGCTGTGGGGCGGGTTGGGAACGGCGCTGGAGACGCACGGCGACCGCGGAGAGGCGCGGCGCCCAGAGAAGAAAGTCGACGAGATTGCCACGGAGGGTTGCCCCGAGAGCGGAAGACGGAGCGGCTAGAGGATGGGCAACTCCGCTCGGCGGGGCGGGCTCTAATGGCTCGATCCGATGCTCGATCCGAAGCTTTATCCGATGCTTCATCAGAAACAAGGAGGAGTTCATGCGTTGTCTGCTCAAAGTGTCCATTCCAACCGAGATCGGTAACGAGCGTATTGTTGACGGCAGTTTAGCCAGAACAATCGAATCGATCCTAAACGACATTAATCCGGAAGCTGCCTATTTTGCTGAGGAACAGGGGGTCAGGACGGGATTTGTGGTTTGCAATGTGAAAGATGAATCGGAGATCCCGGCCATTGCCGAGCCGTGGTTCCTCGCCTTTGGTGCTCGCGTAGAGTTCCATCCTTGTATGACTGTGGGCGACCTGAAGAAGGCTGCGCCGTCGTTTGAAAAAGCGGTGAAAAAATATCGGCAGATGCCGAAGGCCGCCTGAATCGCCGATGCCCTGACGCCCCACATTCGCCAACTGCGGGGCGGATGTGGGGCACCCGCCCGCCTTCACAAACAAGCGGATTCGGGAGCAAGTAGAATGGGAGGATGCTGATACTGGCTTCACAATCGCCCCGGCGGGCGGAGTTGCTGCGCAATGCGGGGATTGCGTTCGAGGTGCGTCCGGCGGACGTGGATGAGAGCGTTCGCCAAGGGGAAGAGCCGACGGAATATGTGAAACGGTTGGCCCGCGAAAAGGCGCTGGCAGTGCTGGCGACGGCTCCGGCGGGGGCGGTGGTGCTGGGCGCGGACACGACGGTGGTGGTGGACGGAGAGAGTCTGGGGAAACCCGTGGACTCGACCGAGGCGCGGCGGATGCTGGAACGGCTGAGCGGACGCCGGCATCAGGTGACGACCGGGGTGTGCGTGGCGCGCTGCAACGCGGATGGATTGGCTGTGACCACGGTTGAGGCGGAAGTCACCGAAGTGGAATTTGCGGCGATGAGCGCCGAGGAGATCGCGGGGTACGTGGCATCGGGCGAGCCGATGGACAAGGCTGGGGCGTACGCGATTCAAGGCGGAGCGTCGCGCTGGGTACGGCGAATCGAGGGGTGCTACTTCAACGTGGTGGGACTGCCGGTGGCGCGGGTGCGGGCGATGCTGGCACAGGAGAAGTGAAGCAGACGATATGCGCGGAACGTGGAAAAAGCGCCTCGACGGAGAGGCGCTTTTTCAGATATCGATGCGACGGTGGCGGAGCCGAACGGCAGCGGAGCGAACTACTTCTTCTCGGGGTCGGTCGGGGGCGGAGTCGGGGTCTCGCCGTCCTTGACGGCGCTCTTGAAGTTTCTGATGCCTTCGCCGAGGCCCTTGCCAAGCTCAGAAATCTTCGAGGGGCCAAAGATGATAAGCGCGATCACGAGGATGACGAGCAGTTCCGGGAGGCCAAGTTTTCCACCGAACATTTGTTTTCTCCATTCGCTCAGACTGTTCGGGGCAATTGAACAGATTGTTCCGCCCGCAGGCTGTGCATTCTCATTAAGTGTAGGCTACGGCTGGCGGCGCGTCAAAGGTTGAAACGCCTTACCCGGCGGCCAACATGGTTATTAGTTCCGCCAGTAGAGCACTGCGGCGGGGCAGCTCACGGATCAGGACAAATTCATGGGGAGCATGGGCTCCGTCGCCGACCGCACCCAGACCATCGAGGGTCGGAATGCCGAGGGCGGCGGTGAGATTGCCGTCCGATCCGCCGCCAACCGCAGCCTCGGCCAGCGGGAAGCCGAGTTGGGTGGCAGCCTGGGCCGCCATGCCATAGAGGCCGACGGTGGCGGGCGAACGCTCGAAGGGAGCACGCTCCACGCCTCCGAGGATTTCGAGGCTGCACCGTGGATCGTGCGGGCGCAGCCGATGAATTCCAGCATCCGCGCGTGCGGCCTGGGATGCGGTGAGGAATCTCACATCGACGACAATTTCGGCAAGATCGGCGACCACGTTGGGGCGAACGCCTCCGGAGATGAGTCCGGGGTTGAGGGTGAGTCCCTTGGCGGGACGGGAGAGCCGACTGATGGCGATGACCTGGTGGGCGGCCTCGACGATGGCCGAGGCGCCGCGCTCGAAGTCGAGTCCGGCGTGGGCGGCACGGCCATGGATGCGCAGGGTGTAGCGGGCCACACCCTTGCGCGAGGTTTTGCAAGCGCCGGCGGCTCCGGCAGCGGGTTCGAGGACGAGCACGGCGCTGGAGCGGATGGCGAGGCGCTCGGTGAGCGGGCGCGAGGCGGGACTGCCGATCTCTTCGTCGGGAACGAGCAGGAGGGTGACCGGGCAGGGCAGCGGGCCGCGGGCGAGCAGGGCACGGATGGCGAAGAGAGCCTGGACGATTCCGGCTTTCATGTCGAATGCGCCGGGACCGGAGAGGCGTCCGGCGCGCTGTCGGCAGGGCATGGTGGCCAGAGTGCCGAGGGGATAGACGGTGTCGGTGTGGCCGAGCAGAAGCAGGCGCGGGCGTGCGGCAGCAGGGTACGCGGCGGGCGCGTGCTTTGCAGCCGGGTACGCGGCAACTGACGCCGCTCCGGCCGCGGGCGCTGGAGGGAAATCGATTTGCAGGGCGGGGCCGTAGCTGGGGAATTTGTGCAGGCGAATGCGCGGGGAGAGCGCGGCGAAATCGGCAGCGATGATGGAGACTAGGGCGGCGATGGCATCGGGCGAGGCGGAGGGGGATTCGTGCTCGACGTAGCGGCAGAGGGTGGAGAGCATCTCGGGAAGCTGCGGGGTGAGGGCGCGAAGGAGCGGAGATCGAGAGCGCATAGGGGCGATTGTAACTTTGTTGCTTATTGGGCCGCAGGATGACACGCTCAAAAAATGCGCGACGACACTTGAAAAACACCGACGATTCTTCGACGGGTTAGCGGTCTCCGGAGACCACCTGATTGATCAGGGAGGTGGACATTTGCTCGAAGACTTTTCGCATGGTTTGCTCGACCTCGGGGGGCAGGGCGGTTTTTGCAAAGGCATTTTCCATTATCTGCATCCAGCGGTCGCGGGCCGCCTGATCGACAGCGAAGCGGGCATGGCGCGCGCCCAGGCGGGGAAGGCCTCGCAATTGGATATAGGTCTGCGGCCCTCCGAAGAGGAAGATCAGAAACTCTCGCAGGCGCTGTTCCGCACCCTCCATGTCATCCTGTGGGTACATGGGGCCCAAGAGGTCGTCTTGCGGAAGCTGGCTATAAAAGGCTGCGGCCAGACGTTTGAAGCCTTCCGCGCCCACGATTGCGTAAATTTCACGGTTAAGCAAGGTTCCTGGCTCCGTACGGCGTGACCACGATCGCATGGAAAAGATCGCATGAACACGAAATGGATACAAGTCGATTTCGACCATTCAACCTGTTTTTTTGCCATCATAGGGTTTCAGTCGCGGTGCCCTTCGCTCGGCCTTTTCGGATCATCCGTATACTTGCGTGATAGGTAGCCAGATAGAAGTGAAACATCCACGAATGCCAGATGAATGGGTCGTAGTTCGACTTTTGTTGAGGATTGTGGTGCCGAATCGCAAAGGTATTCGCGATCTGGAATAGGTCGGATGTGTCCTTTGCGTCGAGAACAGCATCTAGGTGCTTTGACTTTTTTAGGTATTCGAACACGTCAGCGAGTAGTCTCACTGCTTCTTTCATATCTTCCATCGACCTATGCCGACCCCGCCATTTCGAAATAGCAGTGCGAACTTTGGAATCAACGTTCTTCTCGTCGAACGGCAAAATTTCCGCGTCGAAGATATATTGGAGCCCGCCGGTACCAAGTGCCTGAATTTTACCCTCGATGCTTAGCTCGTAGCCCGTCTCCCAATCGGCGAGAATTGCGTTCGCTGCTTGCCTGAATTCCTCCTTTCCAGCCCGCTCGTCGTACCCGACATGGTCCTCGTAGACGTAACCAGTGTTGGTCGAACGCTCCCCCCATTCGCCCGGCTTAGAGACGCGGTCATAGAGGAACTCAATCGTGTCAAAGATGTGGTCCTCGGTCATGTCCTGATTTGCCCATCTTGCCAACGGAAACGGGCTAAGGCCGAGGAAAATTGCTGCCTCTTGGTTGAGCGATTCAGGAGGGTCATCGCCTCTTGTGAGCTTGGTTTTTTCTTTGAAGTAATCTTTGTCGCCAAACAGGAGGTACAGCGCGTTGAGCCTTTGGTGCAGCTCACTCGCGGTCAGATTCTTAGAATGTTTTCTCGAACTGTAATAAGGATGACTCATCGAAGGATTTCGTTCCGTCGGCCTGTCGGAGTCGGTCAGATTTTTGAAAATCGGACTCCATCAACGGGAGCATAGCACCGGCGCGACTCCTTGCGCCATTGACCACGCAAATGCCTCTTGCAGGCTGACGGCAAGGCGGCGCTTCGTGTGAGCAATGCTGGCTGTTATACTTTAGGTTTTCACGGGATAATCCATGACCGAATTCCATAGTCCTGACGCTACTCTTACGCCTGATGTGCTGGAGAAGTTGCCCCTCGACAGCGTTGCCATTCAAAAGATTCTGCCGCATCGCTATCCGTTTTTACTGATCGACCGGGTGGTGGAGCTGGAACGGCGGAAGCGGATCGTCGCCATTAAGAATGTGACGGTGAATGAAGAGTTCTTCCGGGGACACTTTCCGGGGAATCCGATTATGCCGGGAGTGCTGATGGTGGAGGCGATTGCACAGACCGGGGCCACCCTGCTGATGACCGAGATTCCGAACCGGGCAGAGATGCTGACGGTGTTCACCGGGATCGAGCGCGCGAAGTTCCGCCGGCAGGTGACGCCGGGCTATCAGTTGCGGTTGGAAGTGAACGTGATCAACTGGCGCTCGCTGGCGGTGAAGATGGAAGGCACGATCACGGTCGACGGCAAGAAGGTTTGCGAGGCGACGGTGACCTGCCAATTGGTGAATCTGAAAAAGGCGGCGGCGGTCGAAGAGGCGAAGGCGGAGTAGATGGGTATTCATCCAAGCGCAGTGGTGGACGCGAGCGTGCGGGTCCCGGAGTCGTGCACGATTGGGCCGTTTTGTCTGGTGGGCGCCGATGTGGAGATGGGCGAGCACTGCGAACTGATCTCGCACGTGGTGCTGACGGGGCCGACCCGGATGGGCAGCCACAACCGGATTCATCCGTTTGCGGTGGTGGGCATGGGGCCGCAGGACTTGACGTTTAAGGGCGAGCAGACGCGGTTGGAGATCGGCGACTACAACGAGATTCGTGAGTATGTCACGGTGCATCGCGGTACGATTAAGGGCGGAGGACTGACCACGGTGGGCTCGCACTGCCTGCTGATGGCGTATGCGCACATCGCGCACGACTGCCACATTGGCGACAACGTGATCATGGCGAACGCGGCCACGCTGGCCGGTCACGTGACCGTAGAGGAATGGGCGGTGGTGGGCGCACTGTCGCCGATCCATCAGTTTGTGCGGATCGGGAAGCACTCCTATATCGGCGGGGGAACCACGATTACGCAGGATGTAATGCCGTTCGCCAAGACCTGCGCGGTGCGCGACGTCCACGCCTATGGAGCGAATTCGATTGGACTGGAACGGCGCGGCTTCAGCAAAGAACGGGTGCAGGCGATCCAAAGAGCATTCCGGGTGCTGCTGGCAGCCAAGCTGAATACGACGCAAGCCCTGGAACGCATCGAGCGCGAGGTGGAGCAGACCGAAGACGTGAAGCTGCTGGTGGAGTTTATCCGCACGAGCGAACGCGGGGTGCTGAAGTAGAAGCGAGGTTTCAAGGTTTCAAGGGGAAGAGCAAGAGCAACGGGACAAGCAAGGTCAACTACCCCACGTTAGCCAACTGCGGGCGAACATGGGCCACCCTCGGTTTCTCGGTCGGCTCCTGCCGATTGCTTTGCACTTGAAAGTTAGGGGACGAGACCTGAGACTAGGTCAATGAACGCTGTGGCGATTATTCCCTCCCGTCTTGCATCTACCCGGCTGCCCCGCAAACCACTTCGCGAGATTCTGGGAAAGCCGATGATTCAGCGAGTCTATGAAGCAGCTTGCGGCTGCCGCGGACTGAGCGACGTGATCGTCGCAACCGACTCGGAGGAGATTCTCGAACTCTGCCGGCGGCACGGATGGAAGGCGCGCATGACCAGCGAAGAATGCCGCAGCGGCACCGACCGGGTGCGCGAGGTCGCCGGCTCAGTGAAGGCCGATATCTACGTGAATGTGCAGGGGGATGAACCGCTGGCACGCCCGGAGCATCTGGACGCGCTGCTCTCGGTGATGCAGCCGGGGGTGGAGGTGGGAACGGTTTACACGCCCTGCGCGGCGGAGGATGTGGAGAATCCGAACGCGGTGAAGATTGTGACGGCGCTCAATGGGCGGGCGCTCTACTTTTCGCGGGCGACCATTCCGTTCGATCGCGATCATCGCGGCGATGTGCGCTACTCGAAGCATTTGGGATTTTACGCCTACACGGCACAGGCGCTGGAGCAGTTTTGCCTATGGCCGGAGTCGGAGCTGGAGCGCAGCGAACGACTGGAACAGCTTCGCTTTCTCGATCACGGGGTGGACATCTATGCCGCCGAGACACCATTCGACACGGTTGGGGTGGACACGGAAGACGATCTGCGGCGAGTGGAACAGATATTGTGCAGAGAAGGGCGCGAGTAGGTCTGTCGGCTCACGCCGCGACAATCCATCGTCTTCCATGCCATCGCAGGTCACACTCCGCCCCCCGCCTTTAAAACACATCACGACGGGAGGCTATTTCACCTGGACTGAGATTTGCGCCTTGTCGGAGTGTCCGGCGCCGTCGTCGGCGTTGAGGGTGTAGGTGGTGCTCTTTTTGGGCGAGACATCCACACAGCGGCTCATCGAGGGCCAGACGTCGGGGATTGGCGGATCGAACGCGACATTTTTTGCGTTGACGACGCCGTAACAGATCTGGAGCGGTTGCCCCTTACGAACGGCTTCGGCGGTGGCGTAAAGCGCGGTGATTTTGAGTTGCGACCCGCCATTGAGTTCGACCTCCTTGCGGGCGCGCTCGAGCTCGCGGGCCTCGGCGGCATGACGGGCGTCAACGGCGACGCGCCAGCGCGAGTAGAATATCCATCCGGTGTATAGAGCGGCGAGGAGAATGAAGGCCGGCATGATGAGCGGGATTCGCTGGAGGAAATTCTTCTTGGCTTCGGTCATGACTCTCCTGTGCGCTGCGATGCGTGTGGGCCATCGCTTCGGGGCGAGACCCGCATCGGAAAAGTGTAAGCCGGACTGATCGAAAAGATAAGTCACCGGGTATGTTTCCCGGCGATGCAGAGTGGTACAGTCGTGCGGAGCGATTTCGATGACGGCGGGCACGCGAGTGTTCCGCGCAAACAGAGCATCCCAAAGTGAGCAAGCAAGGAGAACCGCTGCATGAAGCAAGAGAAGAAGTTGCGGGCACTGGCCACGCGCTATCGAATCGATCACGGCAAGAAGTTCCACTTGCGCGACGTTGATCCGGGCGACACGGCGGGGCTTCCCAAGGAGTTCAAAGCGGAGTCCGTCGAGTTATTGCAGCGCTCGACAGAGCAACTTGCGGAGTTGCAGGACAAGCTCTACGCCCAGGACCGCTGGGCGCTGCTGCTAATCTTTCAGGCGATGGACGCGGCGGGAAAAGATGGCACCATCAAGCACGTGATGAGCGGGGTGAATCCGCAGGGCTGCGAGGTCTCGGCCTTCAAAGCGCCGTCGGCGGAAGAACTCGAGCATGGCTATCTGTGGCGCACGTCCCGGCGGATGCCGGAACGGGGCAAAATTGGAATTTTCAATCGCTCCTACTACGAAGAAGTGCTGGTGGTGCGGGTGCACCCGGAGATGCTGGAGACACAGCATTTGCCACTCGCCCGCCGCAGCGACAAGATTTGGCAGGAACGCTTTGAAGACATTTCCGCCTTCGAGCGCTATGCGACGCGCAACGGAACCGCGATTCGAAAGTTCTTTCTGCACTTGAGCAAGGAAGAACAGAAGCGCCGGTTTCTGGCGCGCCTCGATGAGCCGGAAAAGAATTGGAAGTTTTCTGCCTCCGACGTGCGCGAGCGCGGCTACTGGGACGACTACCAGGAGAATTATGAGGAGATGATCCGGCACACCTCGAGCCAAGCCGCGCCGTGGATTGTGGTCCCGGCGGATAACAAGTGGTTCACGCGGTTGGTAGTTTCCTCGGTGATCGTGCATGCGCTGGAGGAGATGAAGCTGACCTACCCTGTGGTAAGCGATGAAAAACGGCATGAGTTGGAGGCGGCAAGGCGCGAACTCGAAAGCGGGGGCAAGAACAAGAAGTCGTGAATCGGTGACTACCCCTGGCGACGGCCGGAACTGGCGCAGGTGGCCGCACTCATCATAAGAGTAAGAAATAAGGAAGCATTATGAGCGAAGAACACGAGATGGAAGAACTGCAGGAAGCGGCGGAGCATGGCCGCGAACAGTCCTCGCTGGCACCGGTCAGCTTTACGATGGCGATTCTTGCGGTGCTGGTGGCAATCGCGGCCTTGCTGAGCCATCGCGCCCATACGGAAGAAGTACTTTTGCAGAACAGGGCCACTGACCAGTGGGGCTACTATCAGGCGAAGAACATTCGCCGCCATACGATGTCGCAGGTGGACGAACTGCTGAAGGTTCTTCCGCTGAAGGACGGAGCGGCAGCCGAAGCCCTGCTCAAGAAAAATGAAGACGCCATCGAGAAGTCTACGATGGAGCAGGAAGACATCAAGAAGGAAGCGACCGCGACAGAGGGTGAGGTCAAACTCTTCGAACATCGCGCCAATCGCTACGACCTGGGCGAAACTCTGCTGGAGGTGGGGCTGGTCATCTGCTCGATCACGCTGCTCACGAAACGACGTCACTATTGGCTGGCGGGAATTGCGTTTGGGGTGGCGGGAGTGGCGTTGACTCTTCTGGGAGCGACGCTGCACTAATGCGGTATGAGTGCAAAAAAAAGGACAGGCGAGCGCCTGTCCTTTTTTGCGCTGCCCGCAGAAGATGCCACTGGCGAAGAACAAAGATCGATTGCTGGTGGAGAAGCCCGAGACGGCACGGGAGAGTTGAGCGGCGCGGGAATTCTTCGCTGACGCTAAGAATGACACCCTTAGAATTGAAGATGACACTCTCACATTTAGGACGACACTCTCAAAGTAATTCGAATAGCAATCATGGACTTGATGAGGTGACCGCGGTCACTGCAAGGCGGAGGGGGCGGCACTAGGCTGTAGCGTAAAGTTTCGGGGGGTGGGCCTTGGCACGTCCGGCGATCATCGATGCTCTCTTCTGCATTCCCAAGAGGGACGCAGTTCGGCAGATTTCCGACTGTGTTCCATTCAATCAGGATCTGACTCCGCTGATGAATTCGAGTGGGATCGCAGGTGCCGTCCTCGCCTTGAGCAACTGCGCCCAGTGCCAGCACCGGTGGAACTGCGCGGACCGGAGAACCCAGGAAATTGTGAACACGGTGGCCAGAAATCCACAGCAGCTACGCGGACTGGCCTCCTACGACCCGCTGCGCATTGGGGAGAGTCTGCGCTGGATCGAGGAAGCGATCAGCGAGGGTGGACTGACGGGCGCCTATGTGCAGGCGGAGTGCTGTATCTCCGGCCTGGATGTGCCGCGGATGTATCCGCTGTATGGACTGTGCGCCATGCTGCGCTCGCCGGTGGTGTTGGAGATTACCAGCCTTGAGCAGTGGGCGCATTACCGCCCGCAGGTGGAAGTGGTGGCGGCGGATTTTCCGGAAATGGAGATTGTGCTGGCCACGCCGCAGGGGACGGATTCGGAGAGCATCATCGGGTTGATGCAGCATTTTCCGCACATCTCGTTTCTGCTGTGCCCCCAGGAATTGCGTGCGGACACCGAGTTGTGCGAGTACGTGGAACTGGAAGGACGCGAGCATACGCTGTTCCGCTCGTCCGCGGACGGCTGGGCGGCGGCCGTGGAGGCGGCGCGCACATTGCCGCTGGGCGTGGCAGCGCGGCATGCCTACCTTGGGGAAAACGCCATGCGATTATTCAAATTTCCGGTCGAGGCTGCGATGCTGGAAGGGTGAGCGGGAGGGGAATCATTCCTGCGGCATTCGTGGTTCCGATCCGGCTTTCGCTGGCACGCCAAGGGCCAACATTTCGCGTCGTTCCACTTGCGCTACTGGCTGCTCTCTCTTAGCATCTAACTCACTACGGTGCCGGCCTGCAAAGTTAGTGATGGGGTGGAACACCACTGCGAACCGATATTTCTAAATAGGGTGCCCGACTCGACAATTGGTCCGGTGTGCTGATCCCCAGTTGGATCGGCCTAATGGACCACGGAGGGCGCCCACCTGGTGAATCGGGTTCACAGCAACCCCGTCCCACACGGCTAAGCGGGCCGATACCTAGTTGTTTGCATCCTCGCTTTTACGATCTCTTCCCGGCCACTGCGACCAAAGCGCAGCGGTCTCCATCTACAATAGAGACGTGTTTCCACATTTATTTCATATCGGCTCGTTCGCTCTGCCCACCTACGGCTTTATGGCCGCCCTGGGCATGTCATCCGGTTTGGCGGTAATTTTCCATCTGGCGCGATTTCGCGGCCTTGATCCGGACCAGATGTGGAACCTTGGGGGGATTGCCGCCTTCAGCGGAATACTCGGGGCGAAGCTGCTGATGCTGCTGGTTGACTGGCGCGACTACCTGGCAGAGCCAAGCCGAATCTTCAGCCTGGAGACGCTGCAGTCGGGCGGAGTATTTTCGGGCGGACTGGTGCTGGCGATTGCTTGTAGCTGGTGGTATGTGCGGCGCGAGAAGATTCCGTTTCTCTCGGCTGCCGACGTGTTTGCGCCCGGAATTGCGCTGGGCCACGCCTTTGGGCGAATTGGCTGCCTGGCGGCAGGATGCTGCTTTGGCCGTGAAACGACGGTGCCATGGGCGATCACGTTTCACAATCCGTGGGCAGCCGAGTTCTCCGGCACACCACTAAACCGGCCGCTGCATCCCACACAGCTTTATGAGTTTGTAGCCGAAGCGATCAACTTTGCGTTCCTCTACTGGCTGTGCAAGCGCAAGCAGTTCGAGGGGCAGATCATTGCGCTGTTCATGATCATCTATGGCATCGAGCGCTTTGTCTTCGAGTTCTTCCGGGGCGATCCGGGGCGCGGCGAGGTGCTGGGCGGACTGATCAGCGGGACCCAGTTGATTGCGCTCGGACTGGTGGTGAGCGGGTTTGTGATCTACCTTCGACGCGTCCCGCTGCGCTCGTTTCACGCGACCACGGCGCCGGGTAGGAAGACGAAAGCTCCGGCAGCAACAGGGGTGTAGAAACAGGCTTGGAAGCGAGGCTGGATTCGCGAGGTGAATGCCGGGTACGGGTCTTACCTGCTATCCTCAAGAGAATGGCCCGCAAAGTTGCATCCCCTGTTCCAGCCGAACCGATTGACTCCGAAGAAATTCTGACGGAAGTTCCGGTGCTCGAAGAACCCGACTCCCCCACCGTGTTTCATGCCTCGGAGGAAGACACCGGGCTGCGCCTGGACCACTATCTGGTGGCGCGCATTCCGAACGTGAGCCGGGTGCGGGTGCAACAACTGGTGGAGCAAGGCAAGGTGCTGGTCAATGAGCGCCCGGCGAAAGCCTCGCTCAAGCTGAAGGGCAGCGAGCTGATTGAAATCACCGGGACCGTGGAAGCGGCTCCGCTCAAAGCATTTGCCGAGGACATTCCGCTGACCGTGGTGTTTGAGGACAAGGATCTGGCGGTGGTCAACAAGCCCGCGGGGATGGTGGTGCACGCCAGCACGGGAAGCTCCGAGGATGCGCGCAATCGCGGAACGCTGGTGAATGCCCTGCTCTTCCGGTTTAACAAGCTCAGCGAAATGGGCGGCGAATTGCGTCCCGGGATCGTGCATCGGCTGGATAAAGAGACCAGCGGACTGATTGTGGTGGCGAAAAACGATGTGGCGCATCGCAAACTGGTGGAGCAATTTTCCTCGCGGCAAGTACACAAGACTTACCTTGCGCTGGTTCATAACTGGCCCAAGGCAGATGCGGGGACGGTGAACGATCCGATTGGACGCGACCCGCGCAACCGGACGCGGATGAGCGTCGCCGGAATCGACCCGCGGACCGCCGTTTCGCACTACAAGGTGGTGGAGCGCCTGCTGACTCCCTATGGTCGCTTTGCGCTGGTTGAGGTGCGGATTGAAACCGGGCGGACCCACCAGATTCGGGTGCACATCGCATCGATTGGACATCCGGTGGTGGGCGACACACTGTACGGCGCACCGCAGATTCTGCTGCCGAATACCCTGGCCCGCGAGCGCCAAGGGAACGCGATCAGCTCACGCACGGAGGCCAAGAAGGCGCGGGCTCATGGGGAAAGCGCCGCCACCCTGTCACTGGCGCGCAACTTCCTCCATGCCGCGCATTTGAACTTCACCCATCCCAAGAGCGGGCGGGCGGTAGAGTTCGACGCACCGCTGCCCAAGGACCTGGATACATTTTTGGCGAAACTCCGGCGTTCGGCTGAGGCGATCGCCTGATGTAGCGGGTTGCGGATGGCGTGGATGGCTGATCCATTTACCTTAGACGAAACGGCGCATCCGGCGCATCCGGCCCCGGATGTACACTTGAACACATGAACAAGCTGGCTCTAGCCCTGCTGGGCGTTGCACTGCTGCTGACCTCGGCGGCTTCAGCCCAGAACCCGCAAGACCTGCCTTCGGCGCCTTCCGCAGTACAACCTCGATTTCCGGGGGCACCGGCTCAGCCACCGCCGCCCGCACCGGCTCCGGCCAGCATGGCGACGGATGGGGGAACGGAGCTGACCACGCTGCCGCCAGCCAATCCCTCCACGAGTGCCGCGCCGACCGCGGAGCAGCCCATCTCAGGCTCCGGCCAGGCAGCGGCGAAATCAGCAACCCCGAAATCGGGCGAGCCGGCTTCGCTGTTTCCGCCGGTGTACGTGCAACCCACGACGGGCGAAGAGAAGACGCGGGAAACGGCAGACGAGACGGGCATCTTCCGCATCGGAGTGCAAGTCGATCTGGTCGATCTGATCTTCACCGCGACCGACAAGCATGGGCGCTTCATCAAGGATCTCAAGAAGGACGACCTACGGCTGCTCGACGAGGGGAAACCGCCGGTTCAAATCGAGGCGTTTGAGAGCGAGACCGGACTGCCGCTGCGGGTGGGGCTGCTGATTGACGCGAGTAATTCGATTCGCGATCGCTTCCGCTTCGAGCAGGACGCCGCCGTGGAGTTTTTGCACCAGGTGGTACGTCCCAAGTCGGACCAGGCGTTTGTGATCGGCTTCGACTCGCTCGCCGATCTGACCCAGGATTACACGGACAACACCGACGCACTGGCTCGCGGCGTGCGGGTTCTGCGTCCGGGAGGCGGCACGGCACTGCACGACGCGGTGTTCCAGGCCAGTGAAAAGCTGGCCAAAGGCGCGCTCCGCAGCCCGGCGCGCCGGGCCATCATCCTGCTGAGCGACGGCGATGACAACCAGAGCCGGCATACCCGCGAGGAAGCGATTGAAGCCGCGCTGCGCGCCGAGGTCATCATCTACGTGATCAGCACCAACGTGACGGGCGAGGACAAGCGCGGCGACAAAGTGCTGATGCGCTATGCCGAAGCCACCGGTGGCCGGGTGTTTTTCCCGCTGCGCATCGAAGAGGTTTCCAACGCTTTCGCCGAAATTCAGGATGAGTTGCGCAGCCAATACGTGCTGGCCTACAAGCCGGAGAACTTTGAGCAGGATGGACGGTATCGCGCGATCTCGCTGAACGCACCCGGGAGGCCGAACGTAAAGATCCGGGCACGCAAGGGATACTACGCGCCAAAGAGCCAGTAACTTGACTACTCTTTGGGCGCGTAATAGCCTTTGCGCGCCTGTAATTTGTAGTCCGAGTTCACGGTCTTGACTTCCATTTTGCGGTACTTTCCATCGGCGGCGGTATTGGTCGGGGTGTAGCCGACCATGTACTGGCTGCGCAGTTCGGTGCCGATCTCGTCAAAGGCTTTGCGCAGCTTTTTGGGATCGTTGCCGACATCGATGACCCGCCCGCCGGTCTGTTCGGTCAGCTTATGCATGGCCGCGGAGGCAGAGCCTAAGTACATGCCGCCGAAGCTGCGGTCGGCAATCATGATGACGTAGACGATGACCTCGGATCGTTGCGCGGCTTCGATGGCATTCAGCAGGGTCTCATCGCTGCCCTCGTCTCCTCCATCGGTGAGCAGAACCAGTGCTTTGCGTCCGCCTTCCTTTTGCAACTTCTCGTTGGACGCAAGATAGACCGCGTCGTAGAGCAGGGTTCCCTTGGGGCGCGAGACTGGAATCGTGCCCTGTCCGGCACCGGCGATGCCTCCGGCGCCACTGCCGCCGCCATCGTTGATCTGGGTCTTCTCCATGGCGCGCCGAAGCTGGGCAGCATCGCTGGTGTAGTCCTGGATGAGATCGACGGCAATGTCAAAGTTGATCAGGAAAGCCAGGTCCTTGGGAGTCAGAACGTCACGCAGGAAGGCTGCACCGACTTCCTTCTCCATGGGCAGGACGCGGGTCTGACTGCCGCTGGTATCGATGAGTAGTCCGAGGGTGAGAGGCTGGTCGGAGTCTGCCGCGAAGTACTTGATGGTTTGGGGCTTACCGTCCTCGTTAACCAGGAAATCCTCTTTTTTAAGATTCGGAATCAGGGTTCCACGCTTATCTTTGACGTTGAAGTAGAGGTTGACTACCTGTACGTTTACCTTCAGGGTAGTGATGGGCTCGCCCTGCTGGATGGCGGTTTTATCCTGGAGTTTGGGGCCATCGGAAATCGAGTAATCATTATCCTCGGGCGCATTCGAGGCCTTAGGCGGTTCTTTGGGCGGACGCTGCGCCTGGGCGGCGGTCCAAGACATCAAACATAATGCAATGACCGAGATGGCGGGTATTCGGAATTGCCTTAGGGTAATCATGGTTTCTCGACTGGCGGTCCGTAGTCTACTATGTACCTACTTGTAGAACTATTAAGATTAGTTGCATGCGAGAGTGTATCCGCCGCGGCAAAATGTGAATTAGATTTGCGGTTTAGCAATTCTGAAAACGGCTACAGTCTTGCGGAGGGTTTCAAGATGCGGCGCCCGTGGTGTTTTGTGAGCTTGGTTTCGATCGTTCTCTCGCTTTCCCTAGCTGGTAGCGCGCAGCAAGGGTTGCCGGAGTCTCCGCAGCCCCAACCTGCTCCTAAGCAGACTCTGCCGGATGCGCCGTCGCCGTCGGCGAACCGCCCGCTGTCCGGAGCTCCTGCCAAACCGTCAGAGCAGACCAAACCACCGTCGGGAGAGGCCAGTTCCGCGGATACGGCGGCGGCCGCCGAGCAAGAAGACGCGACGCCTACATCCAGCCCGGTGGGCCGGGTGGCGCCATCGAATCGGGCGGCGAACGCGACCAGCAGCGGCTACGACGAGACCAGCGGCATCATTCGCGTCAACGTCAACGCGGTGCCGGTTCCGGTCACGGTCAAGGACGCCACCGGACGGTTGTTTCCGGGACTGACGAAAGATAATTTTTCGGTCTATGAAGACGGGAAAAAGCAGCGGATCAGCTTCTTTACGAGCGATCCTTTTCCGGTTTCGGCGGCCATCATCGTCGACGTGGGAATGCCGGAGATTGCATTGCATAAGGTGCAGGAAACCTTCCCCGCGCTGATCGGAGCGTTCAGCCAGTTCGACGAGGTCTCGATCTATACGTATGGCAACACGGTGAAGCAACAGCAGGACTACCTGGGGGCGCAGGGCGATACCACGACCCGGACTCTGGCGCGGGTCGAGAGTGTGCAGGGAAGCGGTTCAGGGCCCAACGCCTTCAATCCAATGACCGTGGGACCGTCGGTGAACGGACGGGTTTTCGATCCGGGCACGCAAAGGACGCAGATTGAATATGCGCCCCCGAAGGATGCGGAGCCCTCACGCGTGCTCAACGATGCGCTATTGCGCGCCGGGCTCGACCTGGGACGACGCGAGAAGGCACGCCGCCGGGTAATTTTCATCATCTCCGACGGACGCGAGATGGGCTCTCGCGCCAGCTACAAGGACGTGTTGAAGGTGCTGCTCACCAACAACGTGAGCGTGTACGGCGTGGCGGTCGACGTGGCCGCCATCCCGGTGGTTGACAAGCTGGCGAAGATTCGGCTGCCGCGGCAGGGAAACAACAACAGCCTGCCGAAGTATGCGTCGGCCACAGGGGGAGAAATCTTCCGGGAATTCACCCGGGAGGCAGTGGAGTCCTCCTACGGCAGCGCGATGGAAGAGGCTCGGAGCCAGTACACGCTGGTGTACAACACGGACGCGACGGCGGCGACCTCCTACCGCAAGATCGAGGTTCGGGTCAGCGGCTACGGCTCCAGTTTGAAGGTGTATGCCCGCGACGGCTACTATCCGGCACCGCAGAAGCAATAGTCAAACGATTCATGGAGTAAGGATGCGCCCCGTTTTTATCGAGGGCGGGCGCATCGTCCACTGCACTAGGTTGGTGCATACTTTGGTAATTTTTGTAATCTGGATGGCTCGCGTACATTCAGTAAACGGGCTGACGATCATTCGGAAGTGGTTGACCTGTTGAGTGTGATATAACCCAAGTATCTGCTCTGTCCGGCAGGGTGCGACAGAGACGGAAATCGGAACTTCCTGCGCAGCCTTGTTTTAGATGGGTGCGACCGATGGCGGTGGCTTCGAATGCGGACGCCGCTCCAGGGTACAGTTAGAGGAATCATTGAGCTTTATCAATTTCGCCGCGCGCGAGATTAACTGCAAAATCGTTTACTACGGACCCGGCCTGGGCGGGAAAACGACGAATTTGCAGCACATCTTTGACAAGACGGGCGAACAGCAAAAAGGCAAGATGATCTCGTTGGCAACAGAGACGGATCGTACGCTGTTTTTTGATTTTCTCCCGCTTGATCTGGGCACCATTCGCGGCTTCAAAACTCGCTTTCACCTCTACACCGTCCCGGGCCAGGTGTTCTATGACGCGTCGCGTAAACTGATTTTGCGCGGGGTGGACGGGGTGGTGTTCGTGGCCGACTCGCAACTTGAGCGGGCTGACGCGAACGTGGAGGCACTGGACAACCTGGTCTCCAATCTGGAGGAGCACGGGTACGATTTTGCGACGATTCCGTACGTGCTGCAATTCAACAAGCGTGATCTGCCCAACGTGCTCCCGGTGGACGAGATGCAGCGGCAGTTGCGCCGCCGCGAAGAGCCTACCTTCGAGTCGATTGCATCCCGCGGCAACGGCGTATTTGAGACGCTGAAAGAGATTGCCCGGCAGGTTCTGGTGGAACTGAAGAAGTCCTGAGCTGCGCCTTCGATCTTCCCTGAAAGCTTTTCCGTTGGTAGAGGCCCATCTCGGACCGAGGCTGCGGCATCGTACGTTTACACCGGAGTGACTTGCTGCCGGAGAACGGGCGCAACCGGTGGCACGGAAAGGACCACTATGGCAGAGAACAAAGGTAATCTTCCCACCGAATTCGCCAACCTGTTTCTGAAGGGAGTGGAGCGCGCCGCCGAGTTGCAGAAGAAGTCGCTGGACGCCGCCGTCGAGCAGAATGCGGAGGTGATTGCGTCCTACAAGAAGGGACCGCAGGTGGTGGCGGCACTGCCGAACGTGTTCGACCTGGCGGGAAAAGCTTTTGAGGGCTTTATCGAAGCGCAGAAGAGCGTAATCGACCAGATGGTGCAACAGACCGCAGCCTTGGTGGAGAGCGCGAAGGAGAGCAGCAACTCGGCGCAGAAGGTTGCCGAGACCTTCACCAAGACCATCCAGCAGACGATTCAGCATACGGCCGAGGCGCAGAAAAAAGCTCTGGATCTGGCGGTACAGCAAGCGAAGCGACCGGGATCGTCCGAGCCCAACCCATAATCATTTTCGACAATAGATAATCATCCCGGAACAGCCCTCGAAGCGCTTTCGTTGTAACTTTTTCACGGATTTTCAATCGAACCATACGAGTAGGACGATTGAAGGTGGAGTATCAACCCCGTGAACATGAAAATTAATCAACCGAAGTCCTCCGAGATCACGTCGAAGCCGCTGTACATGGACCGCCGCCGTTTTCTCGCCGCCGCCGCTGGATTCGGGGCGGCGGCGCTGTCCGTGGATAAGCTCGCCGAACTATTCTCGCCATCGACACAGGCGTTTGCCGGAACCCGGCTCGAAGCAACGCGAAGCCCCATCAGCACTACGGGGGAAAAGCTGACACCCTACCAGGACATCACCCACTACAACAATTTCTACGAGATGTCGACCGACAAGGAAGGCCCGGCGAAGGTTGCCGACAGGTTTCATCCACTGCCCTGGACGGTGCAGATTGACGGGCTGGTGAATAAGCCGCAAACCCTGGACTATGATTCCCTGCTGAAGCTGGCGCCACTGGAAGAGCGCATTTACCGGCATCGTTGCGTGGAAGGCTGGTCGATGGTGATTCCCTGGATCGGCTTTCCGCTGAAGGTGCTGCTGGATCGCGTGCAGCCGACCTCAAAAGCTAAGTTTGTTGCCTTCACCAGCGTGGTGCGGCCCAGCGAATTGCCAGGACAGAAGCGCGATGTCCTCGACTGGCCGTACCGGGAAGGGTTGCGGCTGGATGAAGCCATGAACCCGCTGACGCTGTTTACGGTTGGCCTTTATGGCGAGACCTTGCCCAATCAGGACGGTGCGCCGGTGCGCGTGGTGGTGCCGTGGAAATACGGGTTCAAGAGCGCGAAGTCGATTGTGAAGATTACGCTGACGAACAGTATGCCGCGGACGAGTTGGAACGAAGCCAGCGCGCGCGAGTACGGCTTCTATTCGAATGTGAATCCTCATGTGGATCATCCGCGCTGGAGCCAGGCCAAGGAGCGGCGCATCGGCGAAATCTTCAAGCGGGACACGCTGATGTTCAACGGCTACGGCGATTTTGTGGCAGACATGTACAAGAAGATGGATTTGCGGATGGATTTCTAAAGCGGGTTTCACAAGAGGTGTATCCGGCGGGAGAGGCGAGAGCAAAAGCAAGAGAATTCCAGAAGCAACACCATGGCAGAGGTGAAGGAGGATTGCTTCCCACCTTATCCGCGCGAAAGCAGCGCGGCGAAGGTGGGGCACCCGACGTTTCTTGTTCGTCCACCCTTGAACGCTTTTGTTCGTCCACCTTTAAAAGCCGATGACACTCTCAAAAATACGCGCTCAAGCAATACACAATTCCGGTTGCCAGCAAACGCCGAGCACCAGACAACCATCTCACTTCCGACCTCTCTTGAAAGGAAGTCTCCAATGACCAGAACGAAGATGAAGTCTCTGCTGATGACCGCTGCCATGTCCGGCCTGCTGACTGGCGCAACCACCACGCTGTCGGCGACCCCCGCGAACACCGGCGCCAACAGCATCACGCGCGCCATGGGGCTGTCCTCCCTGTCCAACTTCGACGACCCGCAGACCGACAAGCACGCCTGCAAGGGGCAGAACTCCTGCAAAGGAAAAGGCGGCTGCAAGACGGGCGACAACGGCTGCAAGGGCAAGAACTCCTGCAAGGGGAAAGGCGGCTGCGCCACCGACGGCTCGAAAGCACCTGAGGCGGTATAAGAACACTGCACAAAACCTGAGGGGACCGGCGCGGTCCGGTCCTCCTGAATTTGCAGAAGCGAGGATTGAAATGCCGGCAAACCGGTTCAATGGGTTCACCGAATACGGGATCGGAATTGGGCTGAGAATTCCGCACTACCAGCACATTCTGGAGAAGAAGCCGGTGGTGGACTGGTTCGAAATCATCTCGGAAAATTACATGATCGACGGCGGACGCCCCCTGGCAATTCTGGATGCGATCCTGGAACAGTACAAGGTGGTGCAGCACGGAGTTTCGATGTACTTCGGCTCCAGCCAGCCGCTGAATCGAGAGCACCTGAAACGGTTGAAATCGTTGGTGCGGCGCACCGGAACGCCGTGGCTCTCGGATCATCTGTGCTGGGGCAGCGTGGATGGGCGCTATACGCACGATCTGCTGCCGCTGCCCTACACCTGGGAGGCGATTGAGGTTGCGGCCAAAAACGTTCGCCGGGTGCAGGACTTTGTGGAAGTCCCGGTGGTGCTGGAAAACGTGAGCAGCTATGCGGAGTTTCACGACTCAGAGATGACGGAGTGGGAGTTTCTGACCGAGGTGGTGGAGCGCGCGGACTGCGGGATTCTGCTCGACGTCAATAACATTTATGTCAGCTCGATCAATCACGAGTTCGATCCGACGGAGTATGTGGACTATATTCCCGCCGAGCGCGTGGCGCAGATACACATTGCCGGACATTCACGCTATGAGCGCTTCCTGCTCGATACTCATGACCATCCGGTAATTGACCCGGTATGGAAGCTGTATGAGCAGGCACTGCGGCGGACGGGACCGACAGCGACGCTGCTGGAATGGGATGATCGCATACCTCCCTTTGAAGAGGTTCACGACGAGGCGATGAAGGCGAAAAAGTATCTCGACGCGGTGACCGGGGCCGAAGAGCGGCGGTGGGCAGGAGTGCCGGCATGACCGCGCTGCTGGAATTCCAACGCACGCTGGCGCGGGCGGTGATGCAACCCTTGAATTCGCGGGACAACATGAGGCGGGGCACAAATCGCAGAACCGCTCGTGTAACCCAAGCCGGGGTTGCGCTGGTGAAACCGAATTCGCGGCTCAGTAGTTGGGAGCGGCTTGAGATCTACAACCGCTCGTACTGGTCTCGGGTGCGGGATACGTTCAGCGAAGATTTTCCCGGAGTGCGCGCGCTGCTCGGGGTAAGGCAGTTCGACCAGTTGCGCCGCCATTATCTCGCCGATTGTCCGTCCGAGTCATTCACGATGCGCGATCTGGGCAAGAAGCTGGTGGCGTGGATGGAGCGGAATCCTGCGCTGGCCGGAGCGGATCATGAGATCGCTCTGGAGATGGCAAAGCTGGAGTGGGCTCATATCGAGTCATTCGACGCCGCGGAGTACGAACGGCTGAGTGCCGTCGACATTGCTGCGCTGGCTCCCGACAGCGGGTTGCGACTGCAACCGCATCTGCGATTGATGGCGGTTGAGCACGAAGTGGATAGGCTTCTGCTGGAGGTTCGGGAATCGGCGAAGCGCCATGGTGGCGTGCCACGCACGCTGACTCGGAAGAGAATCGCGCGGGCGAAATCTACGGGGGCTTCCGCAACATTTTCGGCAAACCCACTCTATCTTGCGATTCATCGTTTCGAACTGGTGGTGCACTACAAGCGGCTCGACGCCGAGATGTTCCGGCTGGTGAGTGCACTGGCGAAGGGTTTGCCGATCGGGGACGCCATCGAGTTGGCTTACTCCGAAGCAAGGCTTACGGCGGAGGAAAGCCAGCAACACGTTGAAGGCAGTTTTGCGCTGTTTTCAGCGCTCGGCTGGCTCTCTAGGTCCAGCCCACAGGCAGGTGATGAACTGTTATGACCTCGATTATGCGTGCCTTCGCCAAAGCCTATAACTGGTTCAGTTGGATCAGTTCACGGGCGCAGTCACCGTTTCTTCTATTCGTGCGCTTGTACTGGGGTGGGCAGTTCGTGCAGACGGGTTGGGGAAAGTTGCACCACCTCGCGCAGGTCACGCAATTCTTTACGAACCTGGGGATTCCCGCGCCGGGGGCAACGGCATTGTTTGTCGGCTGCGTAGAGTTTATCGGGGGCACACTGCTGATCCTGGGTTTAGGTTCGCGGCTGGCGGGATTGGTGCTGACGGGAAATATGCTGGTCGCCTATGTGACGGCCGACCGGACAGCACTGCTATCGATCTTCAGCGATCCAGGAAAATTCTACGGCGCGACCCCATACACATTTCTGTTCGCCGCGCTGGTGATACTGATTTTTGGGCCCGGATGGTTTGCGCTGGATACCCTGATGGCGCGCCAGCATGCAGCGCAGGGACCGGAGCGGGAGCACGCACTGCATCGGAATCGCGCCGACGCTACCTGATCGCCGAGGAACAAAATCCTGCTTCGCACGATGCAGGCCGGAGCAGGCTCAACCTTCGGCAGCCGCGCAAGGATCGAGTCCGAAAACTGCACGAGAGAAGATGGATTGTCGGGTGCAACCAGCAAGGGTATGATTAGCGCTGATGAACACACCCGCTCAGCGCAAGATCATAAACGCGCTATCGGAGAACTGGCAAGCCGAGATGCGCGGCTTCCACACCTATCAGGCATTCTCCGAGCGCGATGCGAACCCAATCCGCAAACGCATTCTGCGGAACCTGGCCGAGGCCGAGGCAAGGCATGCCGCGCTATGGGGAAACCGCATTCGCGAACTTGGCGGCACGTTGCCACCCTACGACGGCAAAGCTGCAGGCGACGCCGATACCCTGGCAAATCGCGTGGGCGGTCCGGGCATGGCGATGCGCCGTCTCGAGATCGACGAGAGCCGCGACATTGCGCACTACGGAAAACAACTGGAAGAGCTAGGCGACGAGCCGAGCATTGAAATACTGCATCAAGTCATTCAAGACGAGCACGAGCATTACCGCGAACTCGGCAGTCTGATCCGCAATCACTACCCGGCGTCGGCCATCGCCGAGATGAAGGCCGACCCTAAGTCGGTGATCGCTGAATTGCTGGCAAAGCGCTCGAACGCCGGCAAACAGGCCGCGGGATGGATTGGCGACGCCATCTACGGAGTGAACGACGGACTGGGAGCAATCTTCGGCATCGTCTCCGGAGTTTCCGGCGCCACGCTGGGAAATGCGCGTTACGTGCTACTGGCAGGAATTGCCGGGATGGTGGCCAGCGCCCTGTCGATGGGCTCAGGAGCATACCTTGCAGCGAAGAGCGAGGGCGAAATCTACGAAGCAGAATTAACGCGGGAACGCGAGGCGATCCAGATGAATGGCCTCGAGGCTCGTGAACTGCTCTCACTGTATTACCAAGTCAAGGGCCTGCCACAAGAGGACGCCGATCACGTCGTAGACCACATCGCCAAAGATCCTGAACAATTGCTGCGCGCGCTGGCTGCCGAACGGCTGAACGCGACCGAAGAGGCACTGAGTAATCCGATTACCTCCGCGATTACCGGCGCACTCTCGACCGCGGCTGGGGCCTTTGTACCGATCCTCCCATTTTTCTTTCTGAGCGGATACCCGGCAGTGATCGTCTCGGCGGTGATATCGCTGGCTGCACACTTTGCGGTTGGGGCGGCAAAGTCGTTGATCACGGTTCGCTCCTGGTGGGGCAGCGGATTTGAGATGACCGCCGTGGGGGCAGTGGAAGGCGCTGTAACTTATGTGATCGGAATCGGATTGGGCCGACTGGGCAGCTAGAATCTTGCTACGGTTCCCACGTCAGACGCCAACCCGCACACCCGCCGGAAACAAACAAAATAGGTCTGCGAAATGCCCCGCGTGACCTTTGGCGCTGGCTTGCTGCTCTGTTATAATCACTGGGACGCGGTGAAAGTCGCGCTTTTCCAACAGTCGGGGAGTGGCTCAGCCTGGTAGAGCACCTGGTTCGGGACCAGGGGGTCGGAGGTTCAAATCCTCTCTCCCCGACCATTATTTTCAATCACTTCCAGATATTTTTAATCCTGCCAAAAACCCACTGTAGATGATTTTGTAGACGCTCAAATTCTCGCAGTTGACCTGCGGGCATTCCGAAGAAGCTTTGAGCTTGGCTCCGAAGTCCATGCGGAAGCTAATCGTTGCTGCCGCATGGGCTTCGGAGGTTTTGGGGAGGGGATTGCCACGTTGTCCCTGAACATTATTGCTGGTCAGGCAGTTCACAGACGGCTAAGTCACCTTCACTTAAGTGCAGACAATCCCAAACTTCCCCGATGTTCTCAAACAACAATCCATCCTTGTTAACGTCATAGAACCACTTGGCATCATCCGGAGATAGGCTGTCTACCGCCGGTTGGAGAGCCGTGAAATCATCGGGGGCATCCAGCAACTCAAGGATCAGGTCCTCCTCTTCCTCCAAACGCGAAGCGAACAGACATTTCACCAGGCGTTCACGCGCGGCAGGGCTGTTTTGTAACGCATCGAGCAATTTCGTATGCATGGCGTTCATGAACTGCTCTTCGTCTGAGTCTGAATCGTCTGCTTGCCAGAGTTGATCAATCGATAATGTGAAATCGATTGTCATCCTGTACCGTTTCGACAAGAGTGTCTCGTTGGGCTGCTCTTCCGTTGGTATGGAGGATGATGCGGGCGGCATCACAGGCAACGGAATATTGGGCTCCACATCGAACCCCTGCTCCAGATCCCCAATCTGTCTGCGCAACTCGTCAATGACTTCGGGGTGAGTGTAGAAGTAGATCGCTTCTTTGGCTGCTTCCTCGCCGAACTGGGAAACAAATATGCCCGCAAATCTCCTGTTCCTGCAAAGACCCTTGCCGTACCGACTTGCCGCTTCGAAATGTTCGAGGCTCTTTCGGAGCGCTGCCGCATCATCCTGTCGTTCCGCCTGTGCGGCGTGATCAGGGTTTTGTTTTTTGAATTCCCGATGTTTTCGCTTCTTTGCCCTTTGTTTGTCCCGCAGTGACATAAAACTCCGAGCGGCAAAGTTTTGCCGTGTCACCATCGTGGATCACGGCGAACGACGTGGCAATAGCATCGAAAGTTCCTTTTCGAGGCTTTACGAACCTTTCTAGGCTTTCTTCAGACGCACCGCGAGAGCGCTTCGAAAATTTCAAGCTCTATCGAAATCGGCAATTCCGGCAACTTTGGAATGACCGGAAATAACGTCCCGGCCCGCTGCCGTTATTGTCGTCATGAATCTGTCTGCGATGATGGGCTCCAGAGCAACTAGGCCCTTTTCGGTCAAGTAGTGAAGCTCCTTTACAATATCGCGAATGCAGGTGTCGGTCCCATATTCACGGGTGATGCGTAAAAAGAGCACGTCACTGTGCTGTGCTGAAGGGTAGCTGCCTTCCAGCAGCAGAAGAAGGCGCATCCGCAGAACCTCAAGGTGCGTCTTGTCCATCATTTTCGCTAGTTCGTTATGATCTTGAATGGAATCACTTCTTCTTTCGCGAGGAGAATTCTTGCATGGCCGCTTCGATGTCGAACAGCCTCTTCTTTTCGCCAGCCAAGAACCATCCGATACAGGTCTGCAGATTGTCAGTCCAGAATTCATTGGGTTCTTGAGGTACCGGCTGAAACTTGGCGATAAGGTTGAGATTCTCGGGACGGGCGACCAGCCAATCGCTCACTGTGAATTTGAACTGCTTCCAGTCTTGAGTGGACGGCTGCATATTGACGGCGAGGATGTCGAATTCACCAAACCGATAGGGCCGCGTATCTTCGTTGGTGGCGGGATCGATGCCGCCACGCGTCTTTTGAACTTCGACCGTATACATATCTGATGGGAAGAGCTTGTTGCCCTCTCGGGCCAGCATTGGCCTGTGATCTTTCATGCGCTGAAGTTTGACCTGAATGCTGATTTGCTTCGGCGGTTCAGATTGGTTTTCGAGCAGAAAATCATATGGCAGATCGCCGGTAAAAGCTTTGGCGTTCCAGCCTTGAAGCAATGTGATTGCTTGGGTCTCAAAAATCGCTTCGGCGATAACGCCTCGCACTCCACGCAATGTCAGGTCCGAGGATCGCGCTATCGCACTCAAAATAATTTCGGCACTGACGCCCCAGTTTCGCTCTAACGGGTGTTGCGGCAGATGGGTGCGGAGATACTCAAGCAGCGCGAGTTTCTCGATTTCAGAACATTGGTCGATGAGACGCGTTATCGTATCTGTGGTTTCACTCACTTGCTCGGCCTTCCGGGACTGTCAGGTTTGAAGGAAAACACTTCGGAACGGTTGAGCAGAATGCGTCCGCCAATCTCGAAAGTCTGGAAGCGTCCCTTTTTCACCAAGCGAGCGATCGCTTGGCGCGAGACGCCACGAATGCGTGCGGCTTCAGCTTGAGAAATCCATTCGTCGTGTTTCAATTCTGTCCGCAATAAATTGGTTGACACTGTGAACCCATTTTGTTATGTTTGGCCAACGTCGTAATATAGCCATACCTGCACGCCGAAGAAGCCCAAGCCGGAACAAGCAGTTCGAGGAGATGTCTTTGTCAGAGCCAACGCCGATTCTCATAAACAGCACGCCAATAGCGGATATGCCAGCGGACCATCCGCGCAATCTGCTTCCGCGTGAGCCCTACTATGCTACCCCTCGTGGAGCTGCGTACCTCTCGGATTCTCTGGAACTTCTCCGCGCGTTGCCCACGGCGTCCGTTAATCTGGTGGTCACTTCGCCGCCCTACGCGTTGCACTTCAAAAAAGAATACGGCAATGCCGCAAAACAAGATTATGTTAAATGGTTTCTGCCGTTTGCAGCGGAGATTCTTCGGGTGCTCACCGACGATGGCAGCTTTGTTTTGAACATTGGCGGCAGTTACAATCAGGGGACGCCGACCCGTTCGGTCTACCACTTCAAATTGCTTGTGGCGCTTGTGGAAGAGATTGGGTTCCACCTCGCACAGGAATGCTTTTGGTACAACCCCGCCAAAATGCCGGTTCCGGCGGAGTGGGTGACCGTCCGGCGGATTCGGGTCCGGGACTCCGTAGAATATGTTTGGTGGCTCTCGAAAACCCCGTGGCCAAAAGCAAGCAATCTGAACGTGCTTAAGGAATATAGCGAAGACATGCTCCGGCTCAACCGGAACGGTGTCCGCGAAACAGTGCGGCCCTCGGGACATGTCATCCGGAGCAGTTTCGACAAGATCAAAGCCGGGGGTGCTATTCCAGCAAACGTTGTCGAGGATGACGTGCCCGAGAGCATGCTCAAGATGGGCAACAACTCTGCTAATGACGTTTACACCATGAAGTGCAAAGAGACTGGCACGAAGGTTCACCCTGCGCGTTTTCCAGTATCGCTTCCAAAGTTTTTCATCAAATTACTCACCGTGCCGAATGACCTGATTGTCGATCCGTTTGCAGGCTCAAACACAACGGGATTTGTCGCCGAAGGACTCGATAGGCGTTGGATCGCCTCAGATGCAGTTGAGGAGTACCTGAAAGCTAGTGCATTTCGATTTGAGGCGAGCTTACAGCAGCCCGATCTTTTCTGATATAGAGCGGAGCCTCCGGGGATAATTCCTTCGTAGATAACCAATTCTGTAATATCCGGGCCACCCGTTCGGTATCAATTCTCAGTTCATGTGGCTGCAAGTAACCCCGCAGCAGCGCGGAATGTGAAATGAATGAGGAGAATTGCCATGGCGGAACGATGTGCTGTGAACGTCGATATTGAGAAGATTCGAGAACTCTGGAACGCAACCGAGGAAGCAACACGGACCGAGAAAGCACGGCGGGAGCAAAGAGTAGAAACATCTGGCGATTTCGACGATCTCGAACTCTGGTTGAATATGACTCTATTCAGCATCTCACTGCGCTTGCACGCACTCGCAGTAAGTCCGAAAGAGAACCTACCGAGCCAGATCGCTGAACTGGAAAAAGAGACAACTTTATGCGGCGAGATCGGGCGCTACCTGCTCCGCGTCCGTCGCTGAAAGTATTCCGACCACGACTTCATTGTCGTGGTTTGTTACGTATTGTCGCAAGTAGACGATACCCGTGCGCTTCGTCAACGGTCTCAATGAACATTGTGCGCGGAATACAGATTCCGAGTGGCTTCCTCACTTTGTCGTATCGCTTCCGAATCCTGTCGATCAGCACCTTTACTTGGTCCTCCTCACATCCCGCCGCGATGGCTAGATCGACCATATCGAAGCCCCGGCGGTCCGACATCAGCTCTGTAACTATTTTGCGTTCCCGAAGATTGCGGAGATAAAACGTGCCACTTCCATGAGGGCCGATTAATTTCCAATCGACCGGCGTGATTCGTTCGATCAACACACCTCGTCGCCTTAAGCGTGCTCGGTAGGCTTTTTCGCTTTGTAGCTTTAATGCCAATTGGGGAGCGTTTGGTGCAAACACCAGATCACACCCGAGGTCGCGCAAATCTGCGTCAACTTCGTCTGGCAATTTTTTGAATACCATAAGCAAAACGGTCGGTTCCATTCGCCACAGCGGGCACGGAGCTGAGCGAATCCGACGACAGAGGGCGTAAACGCTGTCTGGGACTCTCGAACCATAGATTGGGACCAGAACAATCTCATATTCCAGAGCCGTGGCGTAGCGTGCGGAGACTATGTCATCAATGCACACGCACTCCATCCCTAGGCCGCAGGACTGAATGATCGCCGTGATCTCTGGTCTGGTGTACTGAGCCGTTTCACAATACAGAATGTTCCTAGTTGCGGACGAGGCGAGCTCAGCTTCGGAATGGGGCAGCCGCTTGAGTTTGAACATACGAGTGCCTCTGCAATCGATGTTCGAACTTTCATGCGGCCGTGCCGAAGCCCGGTCCACTACGTTCGGACCTTCCGCGTGCGCCGGTATCCATGGAACGGGAAACGGGCTTTGAATACGCGCAGGTATTAATTGTAAGAATCGTTGTGCTAAAAGTATTCGGAATCGTGTCTGACATTCATGCGGCCTTGCCCCTGGGGGGCGGTCCACTACCTCCAGACACTTCCGCAATTTAAGAGATGCAAGAACGGCAGTCCGAAGATGCTTTTTTTGAATCGTGGCGACAGGGAGGTAGGCATTTGTCCTATCCAGCAGCCATGCCGTCATTGAGCTGTTCACCATAGCGCTCTTTGGTCGGTTCCTCTTAGATTGACGGCCTGTGATCACAGGCTATACGTCAACGAGGAACCGACCAAAGGGCTCTATTGCTCGCGCTGGTCGCTGTGGCGTTACGCGTGAAATGGGCCAGACCGAGCGCCGCCGCGTCGAAAATCCTTGTGGAATATGGCTCAGCTTCCCACAGCTTCCTTTGGTGCCCTAGCCGGGGTGAAAGTTCCGGAAAGCGCACGGCGATTGCTTTGGCTATCTCATATTTGTTGTGATTGTCATCGCGAAATGCGCTCCTCACGACAGTGCGAGAAATCAGCCGCACGGGAATCCTGCGCACCCGGGCCAGTGCCGTAATCGTGCGGACCATTCTGCTGAGCATCGCTGTCCGGGGTTTCTTCATAACAACCGCGTCCGGCGCGTGCTGATCGAGGAGCATTGCCAGTTTCACGTTCATCGGAACCTTCACGGCATTTTTCCCATGTCGGAAATTCTTTATTCCCCAATCGAGCAGCTCGTCAGGCCCTTCAAATACGGCGAAGCCGAAACTGAGCGGGCGCAAATCCACGGCGAGCACAATTTGGCGCGAAAGGGATTTCATAGTTCCTGGTGTTCGTTGCTTTGAGCAGGTCCGTGATGATCGTCCAACCAGCGCAGCTGGCGGGACGCCAAAGCAGGCATTCGACCTTGGCCATGCTTATGTTCAATTTCAGAACGCAATATTGCGATTCGTTCTGCGATATTCTTTTGTACCTGTTGGTGAACGCCGCCGAACAGTGTGGCAGGGGATGCATCGAGAATTGCCGCAAGCGCGAGAGCAGTACGCAGCGATGGGAGCCGGTGACCGTGTTCATATCGAGACACTTTCGTGCGTTCCTTCGATCCCAGCAGAAAGGCCACGTCTTGCTGTGTGAGACTGGATCGTCTGCGATATGTTCGAACATAGTTGTGGAGCCGTGAAGACATGTTCGTTGCGAAGGTAAGTTTGCAACCAGGACTTTATGCCTCTTAGCTTACGGGAAAACCGCCAACCATGAAGTCGGGAGAATGTGCCGCAAACGGCAACAAATGGGTAGCTCTATATCGAAGGGATAGTGCTCGCAGCAGCTATTTTCTGAGTTCAAGGTGCGGTTCTACACCTTCCTTAAACTACTGTGGGCGCGAGTTGTCAAGGTCTGTCTTGGGACGGCACGCTATAAGTCAATTGATCATTTTGTAGACGGTTCATGCAACCAATCCTCCCTTTTGAAATCCGCATCGCTGGCATAGGGTGTCCTCATGAACGTGGAATCTCTGCGTGCCCTTTACCCGACGCTCACGGACGAAAAACTCAAGGAAGCGGGAGAAAATCTCCGCCGCTATTTTGAGTGTGCGTTACACATCGCGAACGAAGCGAACCCCACGCCCGTTGACAACCCGGAGCGCCCGCCTACGATAGAGGAAAGGTCGCTTCGTTCAATAAACAACAATTCCGTTTGAGCATGGGTAACGTATTTGCATATACCCGTGTTTCGACGGTCAAACAGGGGGAGAAAGGCGTTTCCTTACAGGAACAGAAAGAGGCGATACTTCGATACGCACACCAACACAATCTCGAAATCACCAGATGGTTTGAAGAGCGAGAGACTGCCGCCAAGCGGGGCCGCCCAGCATTCACTCAGATGTTGAAGCTTTTGCGGCTCAAGGTTGCCGAGGGCGTCGTGATCCACAAGATTGATCGCAGTGCCCGGAATCTCGAGGACTGGGTAGATGTCGGCAAACTTGCCGATGCCGGTGTGGCGATTCATTTCGCTAATGAGAGCGTGGATTTGGGAACGGTGTCCGGTCGGCTCTCGGCTGACATTCAGGCAGTCGTCGCGGCCCACTACAGCAGAAATCTTCGCGAGGAAGCCAAGAAGGGCATATACGGGAGATTGAAGCAGGGATTCTATCCATTCCGTGCTCCCATCGGCTACCTTGACCAAGGAGCAGCGAAGGCGAAACTGCCCGATCCTGCAATGGCGCATCTCGTTCAAGAAACATTCGAGCTTTACGCCGCTGGAACATTTCCACTGCTCGGACTCGCTGGCCACATGTACGAACGTGGGCTACGCAATCGGCGCGGCGGTCGGGTAGTTGTGAATGGTATTTCGACAATACTCAACAATCCCTTCTATGCGGGGATCATGAGAATCAAAAAGAATAGCCAGGACTTTTCCGGAAACCATGCACCGCTCGTGAGCCGGGAACTCTTCGAGCGAGTTCAGGCGCTTCTTCACGGAAAAGCCGTGGATCGCGCAGTGAAGCATTCGTTTCTGTTCAGTCGTTTGGTGCGGTGTGCGAGCTGTCATTACTCACTTATCGCAGAATGCCGGAAAGGGCATGTCTATTACCGTTGCCATAACCGGCCCTTTAAGACGCCCCCTGTGTGCCCGAAAACGTCCATCAGAGAGGAGCAGTTGGAAGGAGCTGTGCTCAGAGTCCTTGGAACACTCACTCTTTCTACTTCAGAGGTCGATTGTCTACGTGAATGGATCGCTGATCATTCTCTTCATGCCGCAACAGAGCGGGAAGAGGAAATGCGTGTCGCCAAGTTGCAACTAGAATCGCTGCACGCGCGACGAAATCGTCTCACCGATTTATTTCTCGACGGATCAGTGGAGCAGACGATCTTTGACGAGAAGCAAAAAACGCACGTGTGGGAAGAGGCTCAACTGAAACAAAAGTTGGTAACGCTCGAAGGCGGGGATGGTGGCGCTCTCAAAGAGATCGAGCGCACTGTCGAACTCGCAAAAGATGCGTCATTGCTTTACAAACAGGCGAATCTGGAAAGAAAGCGTGAGTTGCTGCGAATTCTACTGTCGAACCTCACCGTAGCGGGGAAAAACGTAAGCATAGAGCTACGAATTCCGTTTCGCCTGATCGCACAGCGAGAGAAAACTTCTTATGGTGGACCATATCGGGGGACTTGTCGAACACTGGATAAAATCTTAGAACACTTCAAAATACAGAGATAACATCGGACCTGGCTTGGATGCCCTGATGTGATTCGCTTATAAGTGTAACCTTTTGATCTCTCCTATGGAAGGTGGGCGGATTTGTCGTGTCCGCAGCCTGTTTGCGTTATGCGGCAACATCTCCCATCTATGTATTTTCCGCGTCCGCTATAAGATGTCGTTACGCTTCGATTCGGGGCCTTGATCGAAGTGCAATAAATCAGGAAGGCCGATTGATTCATACCCGAATGATTGGCCCGTTAAGCTATGTGGGAGGAAAGCGTGCGCTTGCGAAGCGGCTCATTGCGATGTTCCCGGAGCATACGACCTACGTCGAAGCATTCGCCGGGGGCGCACAGGTACTCTTTCACAAGCCGCCGTCCAAAGTCGAGGTCATAAACGACCTGAACGACGAGATCACGAATTTCTTCCGGGTGTGCCAGCACCACCACGAGGAGTTGCTCCGGTATTTCCGCTTCTGCCTCGTGAGCCGCAGATCGTTCGAGATTCAGAAAGCAACCGATCCGGCCACGCTCACGGATGTACAACGGGCTGCGCGATTTCTGTATCTCCTCAAGAACTCTTTCGCGAGCCTCGTGCGCAATCCGAATTACCACTGGCACGTAGTCCAGCCGCCGGGATTCAATCTCGAACGCCTTCCTGAGCTCATTGAAAACGCTCATAAGCGATTGGAACGGGTGCAGATTGAGTGCCTTCCGTATGAGGAAGTGTTGAAGCGGTACGACCGTCCGGGCACGTTGTTTTATTTAGACCCACCGTACCACGGCCGCTATCTCTACCGGTACAACCTCACCCCGGAAGACTTCGCGGTCTTAGCGGAGCGTCTCGAAAAACTGCGCGGCAAGTTTGTTTTGTCGCTGAATGACGTTCCCGAAGTCCGCGCCCTGTTCCATCGCTTCCACATTCAGGGAGTAGAGCTCTCCTACACGGCCCAAAAAGTTTCTGGCCGCCGCTATCGCGAAGTTTTCATTACGAACTTCAAGCAGTAGGGCCAGTTACTCGAAGGAGAGCGCAACCTCACCTGTGACAGGGTACCCAGGGGCCTGGGTACCCTGGGCTCTTTTTGCTCCGTTGTTACTGACTCCGCAACTGCGCCCCCCACAATTGAACCGTGATGAAAGAACTCTTCGACAATTCCATTGCGGCGATTTGGAACCGCCTCCGAGGACGGGGACGCGGAGCACGGCACGAGGGGAGAGGCGTTGACCTTGGTTATCGCGTGGTCGATGAGGAAATCACGCGGACTCACGTGACGCTCAGCAATACGCAGCGCACGATGCACGTCGCGGTCCTTGGCAAAACGGGGAGCGGTAAAAGCTACCTCGACCGCTATATGCTCGCCCAAGACATTGAAGCGGATCGTGGGTTCGTGTGTTTCGACCTGCACGGCGAATTCATGCCGTTTCTCCTCGGGACCATCAATGCGCGGGAGCGGCGTCTGCGCCAACACCTGAGCGACAAGCTGGTCATCGTGGACCCGACCGACCCCATTGTTTCCGTCGGCCTCAATCCGCTCGAACAGGAATCGGCGGACTTCGTCCGGATCGCGGAATTCTCCGAGGTGCTGCGTAAGCGCTGGTCGCTCGATCAGTTCGGAGCCCGTACGGACGAGCTCCTGAGGAATTCCGTTTATGCACTCGCCGCAAATGGGCTCACCATTATCGAGCTCGCGCCGTTCCTCGTCCATCCCGGATTTCGTGCCGCCTGTCTGAAGCGGGTGCCGAATTCCGAAGTCCGACAATATTTCGAACTGCGCTACGACATGGTGAGCGAGGCCATGCGTGCGGTGATGCGGGAGCCGATCCTCAATCGCACGTCAGCATTCACGAGCGTTGACGCCTTCCGACATATTGTAGGTCAAGCGCATTCTACGTTCTCGGTCCGCGAAGCGATGGACGAGGGCTATTGGGTCATCGTGAACCTCGACAAAGGTCGGCTGGGCGAACAAGCGCTCACCCTGGGTAGTCTGTTCTTTACCGCTTTCAAAAATGCAATCTTCTCACGACAGAAGCGAGGGTTGTTCACGATCTTCGTGGACGAGGCGCAGAACTTGCTTTCCGTCGATAGCGGCATTGATACCGTGCTCGCGGAAAGCCGCAAATTCGGCGTGGGCACGGTACTCAGTCAGCAGCTCCTAGCGCAGCAATCCGCAGAAATCCGCGACACGCTATCGGGGGTCGGCACGCAGATATTTTTTCAACTCAGCGGGCCCGATGCACAGCACGTGAGCAACGCACTCGATGGCGGAAAGCTATTGGCAGAACGACTCAAGAATCTGCAACAGCGGCACTGCGTGGTGAAAAGCGGTTCCGACCGCTGGGTGGAAGTGTGTATTCCGACCGTGCAGGAACCCAAGGTCGATTACACCGATCTTGTGAACCGCTCCCGCTATGCGCGGGGCCGTGTGCGTGCCCACATCGAGCGCGATATCGCGAAGCGGCAGGAACTCCTGCGGCACAAACCTGACGAGGTGCTCAATGACTGGGAGTGATCGCCGGGGACTCGTCCTGCAAGAGCGTGATCAATGCTTGTTCCGCGAGCTCGCCACCATGCGGGTGATCGACCGCGAGCAGGCGAAGACGGTCGCGCACTTCGGCTCGACGACACGCGCCAATGTGCGGCTGCTTGCCCTCACGCGTGCGGGCCTCCTGCGCCGGTTCAATCTCGGCACGACTGCCGGAGGCAAGAAAGCGCTCTATGCACTTTCCGCGAAAAGTGCAGCCCTCATCGGCGTACCGAATCGCGGACCGCGCCGCAGCCAGGACGAACCGCTCATCGCTGATTTCTTCGTTCAGCACCAGCTCACTATCAATGAGACGTACTGCACCTTGAAATTCGGCGCACTTCCTTCAGGGGTGATCTTTGGCGGTTGGCGGGCGTTCTATGCGCCCCTCGCTCCCGACCTTCGCCTGATTCCGGACGGCTACGTCGAACTGCAAACACCGTCGGGTGTTCTCGCGGCATTCCTCGAAGTCGATCTCGGCAACGAGACCATGAGCGTGTGGAAGGAAAAGGTCGGGAACTATCTTCGGTTTGCTCTCTCGGGTGACTCGGAGCGCATGTTCAAACAAAACCGCTTCCGGGTGCTCGTCGTAGTGAATACGGAACGGCGCTTGCGTTCGATTCAGAAAGTCATCGCGGCATCCACCGAAAAAATCTTCTGGCTTGCAAGTCTGCAAGCAATTCGCAAGAGCGGCTTCTTTGCCCCGGTGTGGTTCCGTCCTACGCGAAGCAAGCCGCAATTCTTGGTACCAGTCCCATGAAATATTGCTATCACTGCAGCCGGATCACCGCAGGAGAGCCACTCTTCTGCAATTACTGCGGACGGAGTTACGACCAGAAGTTGTGCCCCCGTCTGCATGTGAACCCGCGACACGCCGAAGTGTGCTCGCAATGTGGCAGCAGGGATTTTTCCACGCCGCAACCCAAAGTCTCGCTCGGTTGGAAATTCCTCGGAGGTTCCCTCCGCTGGCTCTCCGGCGCGGTGCTCGGTGCGCTCACCCTGTTCTTCCTCGTGGCAGTTCTCGCGGACCTTCTCCGCAGAACAGAAGTGCAGAACGGCCTTGCTGTATTGGGGATGCTCCTCTTTGCACTATGGCTCTTGTGGGGCATGTTGCCCGACTGGTTTCGGAAGTTCGTTCACAAATCAATAAAACGGAAGGAGCGCCGCAGTGGGAACTAGGCAGGCGGGACGCGTGCAGACGATCAACGACGAGCGGGGCGGGGCGGGTACTGCTACGGGTAGCACTGCCCTAGTCTCAGGGGCGCAAAGTCCAACAAATCCGCACGCTTCAAGCTCCCGCGTAAACCCGACCTGCGTCTGTAATGACGCTCTCGGCGAGCCGATGGATATCAACGGCGTTGCCGCCTTGCTTGGCTGTTCGGCCTGGACGGTGCGGCAGAAATATCTTCCGTCCGGTCTTCCTCGCTTCCGTATCGCAAAGACGGGCAAGCTCATTTTCTATCGGAACCAAATCGTTCGATGGGTCCTTGAACAACAAGAACGGGAAAGGAGGTGACAACCTATGGCGCTCTACAAGCGAGGCAGTGTGTATTGGTCCTACGTTTCCGTTGATGGCGTCCGGCACGCAAAATCGACGGGGACCAAGAACCGAAGACGGGCCGAACAGATCGACCAGAACCACAAAGAAGAATTGAACCTCGTGCGGCAAGGAATCGCCGAGCCGCATCCTGAACTGACCTTCGGCGAATTGGCTGCTCGCTTTATCGCCGAGGCTTCTCCCAAACCTTTTCATCTCGACCGACTGAAAGTCCTCCTGCCGTTCTGGAGTGAGACGCCCCTCGGGCGCATCACGAAGGCACTTGCAAGGGAGTACCGGGCATATCGGCACGAGACGAAAAAGAAGCTCTCTGACACGACGATCAATCGCGATCTCGAAGTCCTGCGCCATATGCTCTTCTGGGCGGTGGACGAAGGAATTCTGCTCGCGAATCCCTTGAGTCGTGTGCTCATGGTGCGTTCGCGCCGCAAGCCGCGAATTATGGTGACGGTCACGGAAGAGGACAAACTCATTGCCGCCGCCGCGCCACATCTCCGCTCGATCATTATCGCCGCGCTCGACTCAGGAATGCGCCGGGGCGAGATTCTCGCCCAACGTTGGGAGCACGTGGATTTCACCCGGAAGATTCTCTACGTCACCCACTCGAAAACAGATGGCGGCGAGAGCCGCGAAATTCCGCTTACCGCGCGATTCCTTGCGGACCTCGAAGCACGCAAACAATCCGAAGGCATCGTATTCACGTTCGACAAGCAACCGATCAGCAGGATCAAGACGGCGTGGAAAGGAGCGTTGCGCCGAGCAGGGCTGCGCTCCTTCCGCTTCCATGATCTGCGCCACTGCTTCAACACAAGGCTGCTCGAAGCCGGGGTGCAAATGGAAGTTCGTAAATCGCTCATGGGCCACTCGAGCGGCGAAGAGGTGAACTCGATCTATACCCACATCGAATTACCGGCCAAACGCGAAGCAATTCGGAAACTTGAATTCTGGGTCGCCGCAGAGCGTACGGCCGCAAAGGAGAAAGCAGAAAAAGAAAAGGAGAACGCCAATGAACGAACCAGAGAAAGCGGTGGTGGCGATCCGGGAGGTGATCTTCAGGAACGCTGACACGTTGAACCAACTACTCATCAGGCGGTTCGGCGATGTTGCCGACCACCTGAGTCGTCAGGAAGACCGCGCGGTGATCGGGGCGCTCGAAGGCGCAGAGGCGGACATAGGGAAGATGCGTAACCTGATGCTCCTCCTGCGCGACTACTTCGCGCCGCCACGCGAGGAAAGGGGATTGCATTGATAAAGCCACTCTTGATGCTCACCGTTCTTTTCAACGCGAACGAGGGCGTGTATTCGATCCTCGCGCACAACCAGGTTCCTGAAGAGGCAACGCGTCTTCAGGAAAAGTGGAACCCGCACCTTAAACCGGGACTGTCGCTCATCACGCTTGAGCAGCAGAGCTCACACACAGAAACCAATGCGCAAGCCTGCAGAACGTGCCGCGCCATTGTGCGGCGGTCCTCCGGCTTGCAGCCATTGCCGAAGTTCCGAAGGAGGAAGTCGTGACACCGGAAAAGAAAACCGACCAAACCACGAAGTCTTCTGTCCAGGCAACAGCAAGTGGACGCAAACCATGGGTGCCAAGAACGCCCGTCGATGTAGTCCTAAGTCAGATCGCCCGACAAGAGCAGAAGGTCGCCGAGTTGCAAATTGAACTCGATGCCGAGAAGTCCATGCTCACCAAACTGCTCCAAGCGAAAAAGCTTCTGGAGTCCACATAGCTCTTTGTTTCTTTTGGAGCCTTTCACGCGAAGGCTCCATTTTTGTTGGGGGCGTGTATGTGCGGAGTGAGGTTTATTGACTGGTGGACATCGCTCATGGGAGCAGTTGCGGCGGGTGCGCTCATTGTCATTGGTATCGGCCTGATGATTCGTTCAATTAAGTTCACTGATGCCCTGAAGTATGGCGCTCTTTTTGTCGGCATCGCCGTGATTCTTGCCGAGCTCATGAAAGTGCTCGTTAACTTCTGGTGCAGCATGTCCTTTTGTCAGCACGTATTGCTCCTCGCCGCCGCAGTGGCGTTTTGGGTGTGGCGACAAAACAGCCAGCAGTCACAAAAGTGAGCACGCGCAAATGTGAGAGACCTGATCGTCAACGGAAGAACCAACCACCGAATTCAGCGGAGGTATTTCATGAATTCACAAATAGCAAAGAGGAACATAGATTTTGAACGTCTGGGGTATGAAACGACAATCGCGACAGGGGATGAGATCGCGGCGCAGCATATCTGCGGACTCCACATCCACACTCTCAATGATGAAATCCAGCCGGAAGTTTTGCACGTGGACCTCATAGTGGCTCAGGCCCGGAAGGGGGCTGCCTCTCTGCATTACTGGCTCTATGATGGGCCTCATCCGATTTCGGACGCGGCCATGTTCGCTCGCCGGATAGGAGTGAACTTTTTGATCGCGCTGCTCGGGGTGGTCTGCATCGCATCGGTTACGAGCCACATCGTTTCTTTCAATTCTTTTGGGTTTCCCATGGTGCCCAGCATTTTGCTCGGGGTGACGGTTACCGGCATCGCCGCCGCAGGTGGGCATCAGATGTTCGAAAAGATCCTCGTGCGCCAAAAATCACTTGAAGCCATCGTGATTTGCGCAGCATGTTTGCTTTGCTTTTGGGGCCTCCTGGAACTCAACCAAGCGCGTGCTCTGATGGTGAACAAGGTTTCTGCGGACGCGAGCGCACCCAGTGCCACATCTTCTTACGTTGAAGATGCGGCCGCCGACTCAGCTCCCAGCGAACCCGCATCGCAGAATGGGTCCGATGAACGAAAAACCGGAGGGTTGCTTGGCGCTGCGATCCTCAAAATCATGTTCGCGGCAGATATGATGCTGGGATTGCTCCTCGGAACTGTTCTTCTCATGCTGCAGGATGAGAGCTATGTCGCTTGGCAGAAGTTAAGGAAACTGTTGAAGCGCGTACGGCATCTGGAGCGATACAAAAATGAACTGCTTACCTTGGTGGAGGTCGCCAAGAAGCAGTGCATGGCGGGGATTCTTCGCGCAAAGCATACCCCGCGCAAACGGAGCATCCCGTATCATTCGCTTCCGCTCATCGTGCTCGTGGTGCTGCTCCTGATTACGTTTCCGGCGTTCGCGCAGAGCATTGATCACCACGAGGGGATTCTGCTTGATGTGAGCGGATCAATTGGAAGGGGCGGAGCGAATAGCGAGCTCTTCCGCGAGTATGTGGTTTCAATAAACAAGCTACTCGCAACGGAGCCGCCGAACAGCCGTGTGTGGGTTTCCGTGATATCGACCGATTCCTTTGGGAGCGTTCGCGAGTTGGTGCGGGGATGGACTCCTGATGGTCGGGGCGTGTTCACTGACAACCTTAATAGTGCTCGTCGCCAGCTGGTATCCAATTTCCAATCACGGGCGGCAGCGCTCGCGCCGGTGGCGTCCGGCACCGATATCATCGGTGGCCTGTGGCATATGAAAGCGCTACTTGACTCTGGCGGCGCTTCGGATCGCATTGCGAAAGACATTTGGATTGTCTCGGACATGATGAATGAGACCGCCGAATTTCCGATGCCTGCATTGATTCCGTCTGGTTCTGACGGGATGTTGAAACAGGCGAAGGGTAATCACCTTGTTGTTCCGCTCATTGGCTACCGCGTTCACGTACTGGGCGCGGCACCTTCAGGTATGACTCCCTATGCGTGGAACACCGTAAAGGCATTTTGGGCGACCTACTTTCGAGAGGCGGGAGCGGAGTTGGTTTCGTATTCGGCTGAAGCGCGAGGCGAACGACGGTAGGACATACACGCCCGAGGCCGATCACAGAACCAACGAGCAGGGTCTCCCTCCACGTGCCAACCTATGCACATTGACACTGCCTGCACGTATGCTTAACTAAATACATAGTTACACTGTGCCTTCGTCATCCCTTCGTGAATGGTTTTTGATCTCACCAATAACAAGTCGCCATGGAAGTATCCACCCTCATTACTAATGTCTATCCCAACCTCGCCGCGGCAGAGAGAGAGAGAGAGAGAGAGAGAGAGAGAGAGAGAGCAAGTTCCGCTCCAAATTAACAGCTAAAGCATTTCAGCGAGTTGTCATCGGCGCTGGTTTTGCGTGTTTAGCATTATTTGCACTTCCGACTCTTTCTCATGCTGCCACGGATACGTGGACTAATAGTGCGGGAACTGGTTCGTGGTCGAACGCTGGGAATTGGTCAGGAAACGCACTGCCAGCTAATGGAGACAGTGTCATCTTTAGTGCTTCAAGCTCGGCAAATTGCACGATTGACGTCAGCACGGCAGTTATCACGTCCTTTAGTGTGCAATCAACATATGGCGGCACGATCACCATTGCAAGCAGTTCCGTCCTCTCTGTCTATAACACGTTTGGCGGATCGTATTCTCAGGCGGGCGGCACGGTTATTGATGTCGGGTCTATTTCCTTCGGAAATCAGACGACCATTTCGCTTAGCGGAGGTACATTTGTGCAGTCATCAACGGCAGCTCTCAACATGGGTGGCCTTAATGTGCATTATTCCCAGTCTGGTGGAACATTTCAGGGTGGAAGCGGTGCCATACAGGCAACTTCTCTCGGTATTAGCGGAGGAACGTTCAATAGTACGCCGGGCACGCTTGCGGTGGGGGGGGTTGGCTTGTCTGGTGGCGTGTTCAATCCGAACGGCGGCACGGTGAGCGTTACCGGTTCGTTTGGGATTCAAACCGGAGCAACGCCGACTTTCTATAATCTCACCTTGGCAAACACTGTAACCATGGTGTTTTACGCCGGTCCATCAGTGAACGTTTACGGTACGCTCAACTTGGGCAATTACATTTGCGGTGACAATTTTATAGCGTATGGCAATGTGATTAACAGCAATACCAGCTATGGATCGGCGGGTACTTATTGCGCTCAAAATTCGCTTTCCTTCAATGGAACCAGCACGCAGACATATACCGGATCAGCCACGCCGGGTATCGGTGCGCTTGGCAATGTGTTCGTCAATAATCCCGGGCAAGTTGTCGTGCAACAAGGCATAACGATCTCTGGCACCCTCACTGTCAACTCCGGGACGGTAAATTTTGGTACTTCCATGGTCACCCTCTTTCCTTATACGGGGGAACCCTATTCCTTGCCTGCTTCTATAGCTATCCAGAATCTCGCATTTGGGTCTGATCATTCTGGGTCAATTTCCATTGCTACGGGCACCGTCATTAATGTGGGTAACTCATTTTCATACGTTGGTACTACTTGGGCGGTCCTAACCGGAGGAGGTCAAATTAATGTCGCGGGGAATTTCTACGATGCCAATACTTCAATGAGCCACAACGATTTCCATGCACCTCTTGTGAATTTGGTAATGAATGGAACGGGAACTCAATATGTTTATGCGACAAGCACGGGTGTTGATTCTGGCGTATTGCCGGTAAACTTAGTCATCAATAACACGGGTGGCAAAGTATATATTGTGGGAACTCTCAATCTTCCTATAACTGGCGGTGGAGGATGGAGCGACCTCTCGGGTAATGTGAACGCAGGCACTTCCACGGTTGTTTTCGATGTCGGCAATTCCGCCTGTAATGAGTTTGGCTACCAGGCGACTGCAAATCTAAGCGGCAATACGCAATTCAATAACTTAGAGATATTTGGAGACGTATGCGGTGTGCCGGGGTGGGCATACCCCGAAATCCTTACGGTGAGTACTGGTCTAACTCCATCCGTCAATGGAACCTTCATTGTTTCTGGAAATTCATCGGCAAGTGCGGTGTATATTCCGCTGATTAATGGCGGAACTCTCCAGGTGAACGGGAACATCCAGGCGCTTGCACCTTCCGGAACAATTGGCGCTGGTGGTGGCGGTACGGCTACGATAGCGGTTGTCGGTACAAGCACGCAGACTTTTACTGACACGCTCGGCACGCATTGGCAGATGCCACAATTACTCATCAACACCCCGAATAGAACAGCCTTGTTGGGTTTTGGCAGCATTCTCTTGGGGAGCACCACGATTCAGCAAGGAGAGTTCTGGATTCCTGCGTCTTCGACAAACCCCACACCAGCTATTGATCTCGGCGGTAATTTAACAATCTCTTCATTGGGTGCTTTGCGCATTTTTCAGCCATCGAGTACTTTGGCGAATGCGGCGACGAGCAATGTAACAATCACGAATAACGGGCTTGTAGAGATCGACGCCCCGAATTCTGGCTGCAATCAATCTCCTTCGGTTTATCTTACTGGCGGAGCTTCCAACAAGGTTGTATGGGCGGGGAGCGGAAAAAACATCATTCGCTACGTTTACGTTTCCTATCAAAGCAGTGCTTCGATGATAACGACCATAAACAGTCTTGATGGAAGTCCTGGCGGTACAAACACGAACTGGGCCTTCCCAGTCTTGCAACCGCCGGCAATGCTTGTGCAATCGACCACGGCCTATGTGGGCGGGAACAGTGATGTTCCTTTTAACATAACCATGCCATGGGGCGTGCGACCAGGAGATACTATGGTCGTACCGATCTCGTTTGTTACGGTAGGCAATTTCGCTCAAGGACCCTCATTTCCTCCTACTGATAACGCGGGAAACAAATATCAATTACTTGCTACGAGCACACAGATCTACGGATCATGGACGGAATACTTGTATTTGTTTTATGCCAAGAATGTTTCTGGCACGGCACCATTTACCATCACATTTAATGTAAATGACGCAATGGCAACCGTTGGCGCATTTGACTATACGGGCGTCACTCCATCGTCGACGGTTGAAACGTTCAATACGAATAGCTACGCAGTTCCAGTCGGTACTTCTACGGCTGGCATCGCTACGTCAAATTACGTCAATACTGCATCCCCCGATGACTTATATGTCGGAGCGATGTATGGAAGTAATTCTTTCTGTAATGGAATGAGCTCAAGTACAACTACGCCATGGACTAGCGAAGCGAGCGCGGGTGGTTATAGTGAGCCGTGTCTTAATGTGGAGGATTACGTTGCTTCGACGACACAATATCTCGCTGCAACGTGGAACACGGCGGGTGTAAGCTCGTATTCCGCGATTATTGCTGCGTTCCGCTCCGCCATCATTCAGAGCTATCCGCCTATGGGCGTGCTTGATTCGGCTACGTACGATTTGCGCTCTCCCGCAGCGTTGAACTCATTCACGTGGCGCGGTACGACACCCTCCGGGTCAAGCGTTAACTTTCAGTTTGCGGTAAGCAACAGTCCGAGCGGCCCGTGGAACTATGTAGGACCAGATGGCACTTCAAACACTGTCTATAGCGGCCTCTCCGGAACCTCGATTCCATTGCAATCCTGCTCCCTGTATTCATCATGTTATTCACTATTCAGCAACTACCAATATTTCCGATATCGCGTCACGCTTTTGTCGAATGGAATGGTGACTCCGACCGTGACGGGTGTTGTCGTTAATTGGAGTTTGTAATACGAACGGCATCCGCAATGCCATATCATTCCGAGTGGGGCGTATATTTCGTCTGACGATTATGAAATGCGGGCATCGTACCCTCTAATATGTCAACGATAGCCTTATTGATTGTGGGATTCTCGATTGCGCCTGACAAGTACTCCATGGTCCAATTGTTCTTCTTATCGAGATTTGCGCAGACTACCTGCTCTGCGTCACAGACGACCGCCAAGTTAGGATTGTGAGTGACGATGAAAACCTGTCGTCTGCGCTTTGCTTCTTTCATGCAAGGCACGAGCAATTCGTAAACGGTCTGGTTATCTAGGTTCTCCTCTGGTTGGTCAATCACTAAAGGGATATCGTCCTTATCCACGAGCAAGTAGAACACCAAGAGTAAGGTGCCGCGCTCCCCAGGGGACAGTTGCGCAAGCTCCTTGTTCCCCATGCGTAAGGCATAGCGTGGGCGAATGTAATCCAGTGAGAACATGAGATCGTACAAATCCAGAACGAATTTCTTCGTTCGAAGCTGATCAGCTATTCTCACGGGTTTTCCACCAGCCCGCTGGTCAGTTTGCAGTGCGGTCATGAGTTCCGAAAGGAACGCCTCAATTCCTGCCGCTGAATTGAAATCTTGCCGCGCGAGAATGGCCCTTAGCGCTTTGGAGCCCGGTTCTATTCCGCAGAAGCTTCCGGCGGGACCGTAGCTTACTATTTCGAAAAACTTGTCGGCAAATCCGGTATCGACAATTCCTACTTCAAAGTTTAGTTGGAATTTGTCCTTTGCAAGCGGACTTGATTCGATGAAAGTGTTTACCGGAGCATATAGCTCGCGGTACGTCTCGGCGAGTTCCCGAATGACGGCGTGAATTTCTTTCGCTTTCGCCATTCGGCGACTTCGAGTTTCTTGCAACAAGTCTGGTATCTCGTCCAGCGCCTTAAGTTGGGCTTCATAGTACTTGATCGTCCCTGGAGAACTTTCAGCACCTTGTATCTTTTGCCCCTGTAATTCCCATTGTTTGAGAGCTGCTTGATACGCCTGATATCGCCGATTAGGCTCATCGAGGTCGCTTTGAAGTTTTTCAATTCGTTTTTCCACTTCGACAGCTTTGCTTGGCAAGCTGGTGGGAAGCTTAGGATCGAGCTGTTTATCGATCTCCTGTTTTTCTGTGGCAAGAGATATTTGCTTTGCTTCCAACGTTGACCTGTGTACCGCGATTGTCAGGACATCTTTCCTAGTGATGCCGAGCCGGGTCATATCGTCGGCACTGTCGGCGAAGAAAGCCTGAACTTGCCGGTCAATATTGTCGATCCTAGCTGCTAATCTCTGCGAGGCCGTGATCAATTGAAGCACAGTCGATTGGTTCTGGGATGTGTTCTCAGTGTCCTTCTCGATTGTTTGCAGCTCAAGCTTCGCAGCGTCGATTGCTGTAGCCGCTTCTGAGATTTGTTTCTGGCGCACAGGGTCATTCTCTGGCTTTACAACCGCGGCGGGGGAGGCGGAATTATGCGCTTTGAGTTCCTCAAGCTTCACGTTCAAGAGGTTCTGAATCTTTTCGCGGTATTCAGGCTCCATCTTCGTCTCGAGGGAGGTGGCTTCTTCGTTGATCCTGTGCAGCTCTGCCTTGAGCAGATCGCTTTTCTCGTTGGCCTCCGAGGTTTTGTATGAGATCAGATCGTCGAGTGACACCTTGCCCAGCCTGTAGGGGATATCTACGTGCGAGAAGATGACCTTCTTCAATTCTCGGTCGAAGTCTGTTTCTTCGATCTTTCCGAGCTGTGTGCATATTTTTTCGAGGAAGTTTTGTGGAATGTACTTGATAAGTTCTGGCTGCTTTTCGTCAACGGCAGCTTCCAGCCCCTTGGTGATTGTATTCCCGCTTTCGAAAGTAATTACCGCCTCAAAGTGCTTCGCCTTGTTGTCTTTGGTCTGCCGGAAATTGTCGGGCGATAGAAAAGTGAAATCCCTGTTTTGTTTGGTGTTGCAGAGAAGGCCGAGTATATCTGTGAACGCGCTTTTCCCTTTTCCTTTGTTCCCGATAATGGCAACCATGCCGTCGTTCAGGGGAATTGTGTTATCGAACCATTTTTCTGAAAATGTTGTACCTGTCTTGCGCCTAATTTGGAGATCCCGTATGTACTTGGTTGGATTGGCTCTGACCTTCGCAATCTCAGGCGGTAGGTCGCCAACATAGATTCGCTCCACGGGCTCGATCAACACCTGCAGGAGACCTTCAAAGGTCGTGTCTGCTTTCATCCATGTGAGGCAATTTCCAAGCCGATCCTTATGGTCCGAGGATGCAAAATGATGTGCGTCGCTACAATCCACCAAGCAATCATTGACGCCACTATCTGTGAGCGATTTCTTGGCGTTTTCCCAATGCTGCCGGGAATCTGAAGCGGTGAATACCAGACGTGCGCCATTGATTATCGTCTTCTTGTCCGCAATGGTGTTGTCGTTCCAGTTGATGGAAGCCCATTCTGTTTTGCCAACGGCAGTCACGTATTTGTCTTTGAAGTACGGCGACGAAAGCGCCTCGCTTAAGGAATCGAGACTCAGGCAGAGATTGTTGAACCCTTCAACGAGAGGCGTCTTATAGTTCTTTTTCTCGTTCGCAGGGACGCTATCTATGATTTGTTGGCCGAGGTCCGCAAGGCTTTGTTTTGTTGGGAGCGCCTGCCATTTTCCTTTCTTCTGGAGATCATCGTACTGAGGACTCAGGATATATTTGCTCGGAAGCGCATTAAGGAACTGGTGTTCGATGAGATCAGCTCCGAGCTCGTCTGAGAAGATAATGTGGTAGTTGACCCTCTTGAGATGGTTCTGACTGCCCCCAAACTTGTCCAACCGCAGCTCGATCACAGGCAAGAATAGGTCGATATTCTTAAAATGCCCCGCAGCCTTTTCCTTCAGAATTCGCCTGTAGCCATCAAGGAAGATGTAATCATTAATTCCGATGACCTTGAACTCCGCTGGTAGATGCTCCAACTCGTCGATGAATTGCGGCCATGGATCAGCTCCATCGTACTCATGAACAAGCGATTCAGGAGTGTGAACGTGCAAATCCCATTTGCGCCATAAGGAACCTCGCGGATCGTTCATGTTTGTAATAGCTCCCTTGTTTTTCTGTAGGCAGCTCTGGCGGCGGAAGGGGGGAAATGCTAACGCTTAGCCACAAGCGGGGAAGAAGCGTAAGAAACTGAGAGGCTCTTCCCCGGCTAGGTTCCGGGTCCCGTGACAAGCTGACATTTTCTTCAGCATAGCTCTTCTGCAAACGTTGGCAAGACCCAATCTGGGGCCGACCAGAAATAGGGGAGTGCCGATCTATATTCCTGGCAAATGGGGACGCATGAAACATGAAAGGGGAAGCCATCAGGGGTGGCGACTGAGTGAGCGGGAGGGGGCACGGAAAAACGAGTCTTGCTGTAGATGATTTTGTAGCGGTCAAAGCATCCTGGCTCATCAAAATTCAACAGCGATCAACGTAAGGTTCGCAAAGCATTCAATATGAAGCAGTTGCGATCCTTCAAATTTCATAGATTTCAATAATGGCCTGAATCCGGTTCGGGACCAGGGGGTCGGAGGTTCAAATCCTCTCTCCCCGACCATTAAATTCAACAACTTACAATCAAGTACCAGGCTTCATTTGCACTATTAGTGGTGCTGGGGCGCTAGTTGGGGCGCCAATAGCCCGGGCTTAGCGTCTGACTTAAACAGCATCCGGCGTGGTTCTTCTTCCTTCTGCTGATTCTCTTCCCCATCCTGCTTTTCATCCGACTTCATCACCAGATCAACCACAGCCGACACCGCAGCCGCTCGCTCGTCCCACCACGTCTTGGAGTAGATCTCCGTGGTGGTCCCAACTTCCAAATGGCCCATGTTATCGCGCGTAATTTCTGCGCGCGCCCCAGTGCGTCGCATCAGGCTGGCATGCATGGTACGGAAGCTACGGAAGTCAACACCTTTGGGGAGCTTCAGTTCCTGCGCAGCGTCTTTCAAATGCCGCAACACGTTCCTCCGCTCCGTCGGTGTTCCAGTCCGAGTGGCAAAGACGAAGTCTTCAGGACCCCGGAACTTCGTCTTTTTCCACATCCGCGTCAAAGCCTTCTGGATGATTCCGTGGCTATCGAAGGGGACTTCACGATTGCCGTGCAGCGTCTTCGGATCATCCAGATCCTTGTCATACAGCCGTTCGTCGATGATGATGCGATCACTCAGGATGTCATTCCACCTGAGCGCCAGAGCTTCACCAACCCGCATCGAGCCAAACACGATCACTGTAACGATCGTGCATGCCGGCTCTGGCAGGGTCTCGAGCATGGCCTTGATCTCGGGAAACGCCAGCAACATCGTCGGCTTCACCGGCTTCTTCTTCGGAAGTTTCACTCCGATTGCCGGATTCCTATCAATTATTTCCCAGACTACCGCCTGAGCCAGAGCAGCACGCAGAGAGGCATGCATGTTCTTAATCGTGTACGGCGACAGCTTGCCGATGAACGAATTGAAGAACGCCTGCAACTCCATGGTACTCAACTCAGCCATTCGCGTGCTCCCGAGCGCCGGGATCAAATATTTGCCAAAGAAGTAGTCGTAGTTCATACGAGTTGGCTTCTTGAGAAGTGGCCAGGTCAATTCTTGACATCTCTTTTCCAGACCAGCCACGGTGTTGTCGTCCAAGGACTGCAGGCGCGGGTCGTTGTTCTTCGAATTCACCTCTTTGATGAAGTCGTCGGCCAGACGCTGAGCCTCGCGCTGCGTGCTCGCGACACTCTTCGCCCAGACCTTTGAACGGTGTTTCGGCTCGCCGGAAGTGTAGTCCCAATATGTCACCTTCCACTTGCTGCCAACGTCCCGAAGCGAGGGGCGTTGGTGTTTGTCGCGCACCGCTTTAACCTTTCCGCGATGCTTCAGCCGTGGCCTCATTGTGGGGGTAAAGACGATCATTGGCAAGCCTCAGACCCGTTGAGGAATTGCCCAATGACCGTGGGACGGAAGCGAATGTAGCGGCCGAGGCGCAGAACGCCAGGGATCTGATCAGCGTTGGCGTACACCCAGCTCGGGGGAACATTCAGGAGCGCGGCGACCCGGTCAGCCTCAAGAAGGCAATCGAGGCTGCCAAGCCATTGCTCAATCGGCTTGCGGTGAAAGCGGTAGTACATGCCGAGACGTTCGAGTCCGGGAATCTCACTGGCGTGAGAGCGAACCCACTCGACGGTCATGATCAGGATGTCGGCTACTTCTTGGTCTGATAGAAGTGCGGTGAATGCCAAGACAGGCGTCTCGGCGGGTCGGGTCTGGTATTGCGTCAATTGTCGCCTCCGTATGAGGTGGCCGGCTTGTGCCGGCACTCATAACCGGGGCATGGCTTCTGAAATGTTCATTTCTACTTCCTTTTGAATTGGCTGGCGCTCCTCCTCCATTAAGAGAAGGAGCACCGCTGCACACGGGGACGACTACGCGCAGCTCTGCGCGATCCTTTGATGAATTTTCATTCCTGTGATTGTGGGATCGCCGATTTCTGATCCCGGCTGGTATGGAGTCGCCTACAACGTTGACTCCGGCATTCAGTTGGCTGATGACAGCCTACAGCAGTAAAGCTTTTTTATTGTGCCTGCAAGCCGCCCTCGATGGAATAGGTGGAAACCCTTAGGCATGAATTTGCCTCCATCGCTAACCGCTACGCGGAAAGTGCAGCCAAACTGCCGATTATCCGCCTTTCATCTCTGTGGGCTGCTGGCATCCTACTTAGGACCGGTTGGGCGCCGAAACGTGTACAAAGGCTATAGGAACCTTGATACACCTCTTTTCAGGGTTTTGTGGTTGGAGTCAGGACCGCTTAGGCAGTGCGACAGCCAGTTGGCGGAGAAACTTGGCTTCCGCGGTGAGCCGTACGGTCGAATTCATCGCCAGCATCCATCTATATAGACCATCGTCGGGATTATCCGAAAGAGCGGCCTTGGCTTCACCGGCCTCAATCTTCCTGTTCTTCGAATCGATCGCCCGAGCATCGGCCGCGCGCTTCAAGTAGGAGGAGACCGTCTTTCTACTGGCGCCGGACAGGACTGCAAGATCGGCTATTCGCAGAATGCTCTCGATATCGCCTAAGATGGGAGCCTCCAGCAGCGGTTGCCACCCAGTTTGCAGGTGTCGACGCCCGGCCGCAGTGAGTTCGAATTCCGTCCTGCCCCTGGGACCAGGTTTGCCATGGCGAACATAACCTGAGCTTTCGAGTCGGCCCAGAACTGGAAGCGCCGCTCCCTGCGAGATTCCAGCGGAGAGCAACAAATAGGCTGAATTGACGCCGCGATCCACCAAGGCAAGAGTGAACAATTCGAGATCCTCCCTCGATCGTTTGTCCCGCGGCGGCGCTGGAGGTTTCTTAGACATGTGACTGTGACATTATATATACGTCACCTAACCGCGAAGTTTGGCGAGGCACTGGCGAGGGTTTTCAAGTGCGTTCCTCACTTTCTTCAGTGCCCGGCAGCGAATGGCCCACTCAGGTGTGATCAGCGGTAGTGCCAATCGCAACACGTTGATCGAGAGTGCTACCACTTCGTTACCGTCTCCAGTCTCCTTGCCCCACCCGCAAAGCGCGAGCGTTTTAGAAGGATTAGACGAGGGTATTACCATCCGGTCTGCAACGCCCAAGTTTTCCCACTCCACCGCGCTTATCAGCTGTACGGCATAACCGCCGCCCCATTGTTTTCGCAGCGAGCGAAGAATAAGTCTTGCCAAGGCATCGCTGTGGCAGCCAGTCTGCTCTTCCTCGGAAAGCCGCCGCAACATGGATGTCAGGGAGGCTTCTTTCTCTGCAGCAAGCTGTAGCTGCTGCGCGTTCTGCAATGCCCGGCGACGTTCAGCACGGATGTACTTCTCCGCCGGTGCACCTTCCAATATACGAGTGAGAGACAGCTCCGGAAGCTGCATAATCTCGATACAACGGCGGACGGTGCCCTCATCGTATCCAAGTTCAGCTGCGATCCTGCGCTGTGATTTGCCTTCGTCTAGACCCAGCAGGATGAGCTCAAGCCGTTTCTCTCCACGGACTCGATTGTCTGGTTCAGTGCCAGTCACTTTGCGTGACGTACTTTTGTTTTTGTTCATTGCGTCCCCTTCTTTCTTTCTGCTTTTTCTCCGTGAAGAATTACAAAATTGGCAAAATGCGCCGCTGCGGTGATCTTGTCATGGGTGAGATCCCAGAAGCTGAAGCGCGAACGATACCGGCGGACGTAACGAAGGCAGAGGCGAACGAGCCTCCGGAGTTCACGATCGTCCGGGATGTTGTGTCTGCGATCGGTCAACTCGTTCCACGCCAACTGTGCAAATTCGTTGACGAGAAGGCGGCGATGACGGCGTGGTGGGATCCGGCGCTTCCGCTTGCATGGGCAATCGAGCAGGTGGATACGCAGCCAGGTGGAAAACTCTCGCCAGGCGTGAGCGGCCTCTTGATATCCGCCCTCTCCCAACCGCCGGATCTCCGCACGCTTGGCGCGTTTGCGCACGGTTTCCAGGCGACGGAGTAGGCGGGCCGATGAGGCGTCGATATCGGCAATATCGAGCAAGTGATGTTCGTGGTGATGGCGCGTGACTGCGACGCGGATGGCAAGAGCGCAGGCAGCAATGTCCGTCGATGTGGTGACCCGAAGGCGTCCACCGGCTATCAGGGACAGGACCTTCGTGTACATTGCGAGGACTCGATCCGCCAACCGCTGGTCAAAGACGCCCTTGTTGAGGTTTTTCTTCCAGAGTCGGTCGGGCCGCGCGTTTGGAACCTGGCCCTTGACGCGATAGAGATCGTAGTTGGCGACGATCCAGCTCAGGCCGGCGGAAATCAGCTGTTGGTCGCGATCAGAGAGGCGGATGACATGAGGACTGGATGGGGCGTTCATGCAGACACGCCCCTGGTCCAGGTTGGGGGCACTTCACTGTGCCGGGAGGTGGAGCTGGCTAGTTGTGCGTTGGCCGGGTTGTCTTGAAGTACATGCATAACAGCTCGGTGATGTCGTTGAAATTCTGCAAGTCTGCTGGCGCAAGGGCCGAGCTATTCCAGAACTCACGGACGATGGAAGCCAGTGCCGGGTCCGACTGTCGGCGGCTGTTCCCAGCTCGCAGGCAAGCAGCCGTGGTGGCGATGCTCAAAAGGCATTTGCATGCCGGGGGAAGCTGGTCAAAAGTGATGTGCTCGGCGGTATTCATATGAAACTCCTTGGTGGTAATTGCTCTTTCATTCTCAGATTGCGCCCGGAGGCCCGTCGCGCCAAACGCTGCAGCAAGCTCCATCGGGAATATTTCTTCGGATCGGTTTAGAAGAGTTGCTGGGCCGGTGATTCACGGCCCGTGCGAGCTATTGAACGTAGTAAGGAACGGGCTGGAGAGAATCGGCAAACAAGAGATCGCGGTCTTCTTGGCACGGCTCGAAGGTGGCAGCATTGAAAAACAGCAATTCCGCCTCGACGCCCAGCATGACAGCCAACTCGAGCCGGTTCTGCGAAGATGGGATCGGAAGCTGGTAGTCGGTGATCACCTGCCAAGCCCGGCTCATGTGGTGGCGGAGAAGGTCGGCGGCGATGTCGGCAGGAACGGTGGTCCAGAAACCAGGACCGACTTGGAAGGTGCTGAAGTCGAAAAAGGCAGGAACGGGGTCGCAGCAGGTCATAAAATTACTCCCTACCCCTATCTAGTATCTCGCAACACGTCCAAACCCTATGATTTTGCCTGCAGTTTCGTTGACCACGGCTCATGGCAATGGGCAGAAGTGAAGTTTGACAGCGTCGAAAAAGGAAAAGACCGAAGTGCAGCAGCAGACATACTCCCTCCCTCCTATCTAGTATCCTCCGCGCCACACCAACCCTCTAATTTCTTGGATCGCGCCGTGTGGTCAGAACCGGTGCGGCCATTGTGTAAATTAGTGACAATCATCCCAGGCAGTTGCCCCGCTCCAGCGCGCTGTACCTCCCTTGAGGCGCTCTGAGCCTCCGGGGCAGCGACGTTTCCTGAGGCGCGGTTCAGAGCTTTGAGAAAAGTTGGGAAAGTGTCAGTCCGAAGCCGTCTGCAAAGACCTGCAGGTTCAGAAGAGATACATTCCGGCCCCCGCGTTCAATGGAGGCGAGGTAGGAGCGATCAATTCCTAGCCGCTCGGCAAGCACAACCTGAGTCAGTCCGCGCTTCATCCGCAGTTGCCTGACCCGTTGCCCAAAGCGTTTACGGATATCGTCCACTCCGCAATCTTGGCTTGTTGTTTTCCAGCAACAAAGCTACTATGAGCAACACCCCATTTTCGCGAATACGAAGATTTCGTATGACCCCAATGGCGACCCGTTCGTGGTCTCAAGTGGTACGTGTGCCTCGAGGCAGGGTCCGGACATCCCGTGTGGAGCGCTTGCGATTCTTCTATCGGGCGCTATTGCACTAGGGATGGCACTGATCTGGGCTCATTGCACTGGACCGTGGACCAAATCTATGGGATTGGGTACCAGATCTGCTTTGTGATCGGATTTGAATGGTGGGACTGTCCATTACATAAATGACTTACGGAGAAAGAACAAGACCGGAGAGGGTATGAACGAATTCATTGAGAAATTGCAAGAACGGTACCGATTGGAATTCATTGTTCTAGTTGCTTCACTATTTTCCTACCTAGTGATCACAATTCTGATGTCCCTCGACCGCTACAATGGCTGGCTTCCCGTTATTCCACAGCTCCTCCACAACAACGACGCCTTCCTGTGTGCCGTCTCCTGGCTCGACGGGCGAAGATTCGGCAACGTCGATACAAAAATCCCAGAGATATTGCTTTACGGGGTTATCTGCGTTCACGATGCGCTGTGGGTGGTGATAGTGGTTGCTGCAGGAAAACTCATAGGTGAAAAAGCGAGCAAAAAGAGAACCTGAAGTACGCTCAACTCTGTCAAAGGATGAACCGATACAATGACAAGCTGTAACTGTCCAAGATGCCATGACCAAGCCTCGACCTTGGGCCTGAAACAGCCAGTCTCTTTCGATGAGATAACCCTTGCGTACAAGGACTTGGTCAAAGTATGGCACCCTGATCGATTCGAGAACGACCCGCGGCTGCGCAGGAAAGCGGAGGAGACTTTCAAACTTGTTCAGCAGGCATTCTCAGGTCTGAAGGAGCACTATTCCGACAAACCCTCACAGCGCGCAGCGCCAGAATCCGACGCGCAGCAAAGAGGAAGTGACTTCACAAAATATTGTCGTGCATGCGGGAAATTGATCCTTGCTTGCGTCGATATATGTCCTGCTTGTGGGTGCTACCAGGCACCAACGCCAAGCTCCACCACTTTCACAAGTCCGACCACTCCCATATGCAAGCCGAGGGTGCAGCGAGTACTGCTTCTATTAGGCTTAAACCTACTCTGGAATGGTCTGGGGAATATTGTAGTCGGGGATGCGAGAGGGTGGAAGTATGGGGGGCTTAACTGGTTCTTCTTCATCGCTTCAATTTGGATGGGTGGCGTCCCCACTCTCCTGTTCTTCGCATTTTGTGGATTCCAAGGTTACGGATACATGCGAGGCTCCAAATGACACTGCTAACACAAGAGCATTTCAGGTCTGACATTGCGAAACCAAGGAGATCTTACTGATGAGCTTGAATACGATTTATTCGCAGCATAAGAAGAAGATCTTGTTTGGCGGGACGGTTGTTGTCCTATGGATGCTCAGCTCGGTAGCGCTGAATCGTCCCATTATGGATGCGGAAAATCCTGCCAGGTACGCTATGGGCCCTTCGGATGGCGAATGCGTTTACGTACAGTACTTCACATTTGGCAAACTCCTCCCAACGTGGGAACACATCATTACTGTCCGACCTACACGCAGCGAAAATGGTATGTGCGGGGTCGCATTCGACAGGGAGTTTGGGCGGCATGATCGTCTCGAAGTCGCGCAGCATGTCCAGCCCGTAGAGGCCATCCAGCCTGTCCAAGCACAAAGCAATTCTCCCCAGCACGACCCTGAACAAGCGCTTCTTGCTGAGGCTAAAGCAGCGATTACAAACACCAGATATGGGACTATTCCAATTCCGTTGGGTTATCTGAAGCAGTTCGGGATCAAGTCCCGCCCTAAAGAGAAAGCAAAAGTGTTGGACACAGCGGACGACGGGTCTGTGACATTCTTACTGGCGGATTCCGGTTCCGACCCGGATTCTTGCGGCGCTGGGGGCTGCAGTGGTATTCAGGTTTGGCAGCAAGTTGGGGCGAAGTATGAGATCTTACTCGAGGACATGGCCGAAACAGTTGGCATGCTTAGCACATCCACAGGCGGACATCGAGATCTGGTTCTGCAATCAAAACACATGCTCAATATCTACAGATTCAATGGAGCGACCTACAAGCCAACTCAGTGCTTTGAAGACGAGGATATGGCTGGAACTTATGTACCTGAAACGTGCCTTCCAATTAGCACAGGGCAGTAGCGATATGAGATGTAGTTCTTAAGATGTGGATCTAATATTCTTTTAGACTGGGCGGAGACGGTTGATTTCAAAAAGGGTAAGACTGCTGATCACAACAACTCAACTGCTTTTCGTTATCGGAATAGGGTTCATTGGTGGCTACACGGAGACTGTACCGGGGCCGGGGATATCCGACCGATACGCGGTGATCATTAAAGGCAAAACTGGCTATATCAACTCAAAGGGAGAATTAGTCATTCCCGCGCAGTTCCAAGACTCAAGTGCTTTCTCCGGGGGATTAGCAAGAGCCGAACTCAATGGAAAGGTGGGGTACATTGATCCAAGCGGAGCACTGAGAATTCCAGCCCGGTTTGACGACGGAAGAGACTTTAGCGAGGGATTGGCATGTGTGCGCCAAGGCGGCCTTTGGGGCTACATTAAATTTGATGGAGTCTTCCAAATCCGTCCTCAATACACGATTAGCGAGTGTAGCCAATTTCATGACGGGCGCGCGGCAATCGATGCGAATCAGAGTCCGCTGGGCAAGCTTGAATTCCACGCCCTAAAACGTGTCTATTACATCGACACCCTTGGAATACCCCTAAATATTAAGTCCCAGCAGAGAGTCGTCTCTATAGGTGACTTTAGCGATGGAGTTGCATGGATTGGCGTACCTGGTCAGCCATGGTGGGTAATAAATCGTGCTGGCAACATACTTTCGAGCTCTGTTTCCGTTTGCTTGCAGCCTAACGGTTTCCACAATGGCTTGGCTAGTGTCGAACCCAAGTGCGGTTCCAAAACAGGGTTTGTTGACGTTCACGGGAAGTTCGTCATCTCGCCAGCATTCGAAGAGGCAGGGGACTTTTCGGACGGTCTAGCTTTCGTGCGGACCAACGGCAAATACGGGTACATAGACACAACGGGCGCATTTGCCATTTCACCGACCTTCGATAAGGCTCTGCCCTTTGGTCAAGGGCTTGCTTTTGTAAAGGTTGGTGATAAATGGGGAGTGATTGACAAGAAGGGTTCCTGGATTGTAGTTCCCACCTTTCACCTCGTCGGGGGAACCGGAGAATTCAGCGGGGAATTGGGAGCGGTCATGGCAGTTGAAAGAAGCGGCGGCAAGTGTGACATCAACCTCCGCTACATCAACCATGCGGGCGCGACCGTATGGGGTCCTTCCTCAATCCTCCCTCCCGTCACATCCAATGTTCCCGACCCCGCACGGGCTCAAGAAATCGAGCAGTTGTGCAAGACGTGGTGGTAGGGGCCACTCGCGAGGGGTGAGATCGGTATTCTCCTCGAAGTCGATTCAGGTACGATCCCGAGCGGCGGTGCCCCCAGTGGGGTTCACCGCCGCTCGATTTCTCCTGCCCTCAGATATCACTCATTCCAGAGGGGAAACAGGTTGCGCGGGGGTTGCAGGCTCTGCCGTACTTTGCCGCGTTCTTCCGAGCTAACTGGGCAGCGCAGGCCAGGTGAACTTAAGTGCTTGAAGCGCGCCGCGACGCTAGTCGGGCAGGCGCCGTAGGAATTGATCCTCATCGCGCTATGTTGCGGCGCCGGGGAGGGGAATGCCAGCTCCCAGTAATGATCTCCATCTTCATCCCCCTCCCGGACAAACCGTTAGCCAGCTTCCTGATAGATCAGGTCATCACCCAAATTTCCGCACCTTCTAATCACCCTTCAACCAAATTTCCGCACCCATTTATCATCAAAAACCAGATTTCCGCACCCCTGAGTGATAGATCAATGCAACTTCACTCAGTGTCTTCAAAGCAGCCCTCCAGCCACCTACAGGAATCTAGCGGGAAGCAGCATATACACAGGCGGCAGCGCCGCCGGCGGCGTCATTCCGGCAATGGATTGCTAATGGGGCAAACGGGCCGGAAAGACGGTATTCCTAGGTTGAAGGCTCGGTGGGACGGCGATCCGGGGATCGCCCATGATCGGCTCGATGCTGATCATCAGTTCGTTGAGGTCGATGGATGCGGGGTCGATTGGGCCCGGGAAGATGATGTCGATGACCTGAGTGAGATCGGCGCCTACCATCTTGCGGGGAAGGATCTTGATATCGACTGGGTTGATGGCCGACGCCAGTGTGTTCTCGATGAGCAGAGACTGGACGGGCGGGACAGCCAGGTTGAGATCGCCGGTCTGGAATGACCAGCTGTAGCTGGTGGTCATGCCATCGCCCGCGGGATTCTTGATGACATCTGTAGTCAGCGAGGCATCGAGGCCGAGCAGCAGAATCTGGTACTGCACGTTGGGCTGGAAGTGGCGCTTCGGGACGAAGCTGACAACGGATCGTCCCTGTGCGTCCGTATCGAAAGCGAAAGTGCCTTCAATATATTCGCGGCTGAGAAGGGTGTCGCCATCCTTGGCAATCAGTTGGCCCGCGGTGAGTGTCTGTGTCTGGCCGGGGCCAGTGACAGAGAAGGTGCTTTCGTCAATCGTCGTGGTGTCGATCAACTGATCAAAGGTGATCGTGATCTGGGTGCCGAGCACCACATCGACTTCGTTATTTGCTGGATCGACGTTTACTACGAGGGCTTTTGAAATGGATTTACATGTCTAAGACATGTTAAGATTGATCGTTTGGGAGCCTTTCATGAAGCGTGCTGCAATTTATCTTCGTGTTTCGACCATCGATCAGCATCCTGAAACTCAGCTCTACGACCTGCGCGCCCTGGCCGATCAGCGCGGCTACCAGATTGTCCGGGAGTATCAGGACATGATCTCCGGAGCGAAGTCGAAGCGGCCGGGACTGGATGAAATGATGGCCGACGCCCGCCGCGGCCGGTTTGACGTGGTTGTCGTCTGGGCGTTCGATCGCATGGCGCGATCGGTCCGCCACTTTCTGGAGGTACTGGACGGTCTGAACCACCTGAACATTGAATTCGTCAGCCGCCAGGAGAACATCGATACCGGTGGGCCGCTCGGGCGCGCGATGATCGTCATCGTTGGCGCGATCGCGGAGTTGGAGCGGAATCTGATCGTTGAGCGGGTCCGTGCCGGCATGCGCCGCGCCAAGCTCGAGGGCCGCCACATCGGTCGCCGCGCCCTGGAACTCGACGAGGATGCCATCCGGGACCAGCGTGATGAAGGCCGAACCCTCCGCGAGCTCGCCCTCGACCACCGAATCTCAACCGCCACCGTCCGGAAGGTGCTCAAACGGGTCAATCGGGCCTGTGTGGAAAGGGTCGAAAACCACCCCTCTGGGACCCGCATAAACAAAGGGCCGAAAACGGCTGCCTAGCCCGTTTCGGCCCGTGTGAAAACCTATGGGTTAGTAAACAACGACGAGAGCATCTATGCAGCAATGGAATACACCGTCGTCAACCTTCCAGGATTGACCTCATTCTTGTTGTTCGCTCAAAACTTCTCACGAATGCACTAGTTAGTACAGAATCAGTATTCCGGATTAGGTAACTAGGACTCCCAAGTCCTCTGGGCTACTCGCGGGTAGAGCCAATTCCGCTCGGGGAAGTCGTGCGCTTTTTTCGGACGTCGACAGGTCCATAGAGATAGGATTAGGTACGAGCTCTCGACATCGCAAATGCTCGCCAGCGATGGCGTGAGAAGCTCGGGGCTGGAACGACCGGCATCACTGCTGTGATCTGATGGTTGGGAAGGGTAAACGCGATAGTGGACCAGGCAACGCACAACAAAATCGTATCTTTTATATGGGGCATCGCCGACGACGTCCTTCGCGATCTCTTTAAGCGGGGCAAGTATCCCGATGTCATCCTGCCCATGTGCGTCATTCGGCGCATGGATGCGGTGCTCGAGCCGACCAAGCAGGCGGTGCTCGATACTAAGAAAATGTTGGATGAGGCGTGCATCACTGAGCAAAGAGCGGCCCTGTGCGATGCTGCGGGGCAGTCCTTCTATAACACTTCGAGGTTCACCTTGCGCGACCTCCAGTCGCGCGGCAGCCAACAGCAACTGCTCATCGACTTTGAGGACTACCTCAACTGCTTCTCGTCCAACGTCCAGGACATCTTAGGGAACTTTAAGTTTCGCAACCAGCTCTCTACCCTCTCCAAGGCCGATGCCATCGGTACGCTGATCAACAAGTTCCTTGACCCCGACATTGACCTCTCCCCGGCTGGCATCGACAACCACTCCATGGGTACGGTCTTTGAGGAGTTAGTTCACAAGTTTAATGAAGCGAACAACGAGGAGGCTGGCGAGCACTGGACGCCGCGCGACGCCGTTCGGCTAATGGCGAACCTGGTATTCCTGCCAATCGAGGCAGAGATCAAGTCCGGCACCTACCTGCTATACGACTGTGCATGCGGCACCGGCGGAATGCTCACCGTGGGCGAGGAGACAGTCACGGCGATCGCCGCAAAGCGCGGCCAGGAAGTCAAGTGCCTGCTCTACGGTCAGGAGATCAACCCTGAAACTTACGCAGTCTGCAAGGCAGACATGCTGCTCAAAGGCGAGGGTGATAGCGCCGACCACATCATCGGCGGCGCGGAATGGTCTACGCTTTCGCATGACGCCTTCCCCGCCGAGGAATTCGACTTCATGCTCTCCAATCCGCCCTACGGAAAGAGCTGGAAGAAGGACCTGGGTGACATGGGCGGAAAGGATGGGATGCGCGATCCGCGCTTCCGGGTGATGCACCAGGGCGAGGAACTCAAACTGGTCACCCGCTCCAGCGACGGTCAGATGCTCTTCCTCGCCAACATGGCATCGAAGATGAACTCGAAGTCAGTCCTCGGCAGCCGCATCGCCGAGGTCCACAACGGTTCGTCACTATTCACCGGCGACGCTGGTCAGGGCGAGAGCAATATACGCCGTTGGCTGATTGAGAACGACTGGCTGGAGGCCATTGTCGCGTTGCCACTAAACCTCTTCTACAACACCGGCATTGCCACGTACGTCTGGGTAGTTTCAAACCGAAAACCTGCGCAACGCAGGGGCCACGTGCAGTTAATTGATGCGACCCAATGGTTCAAGCCGCTGCGCAAGAACCTTGGGAAGAAGAACTGCGAGCTCTCTGCCGAGGACATAGAGCGCATCAATCGTGCCTTCCTTGATTTCAATGAAACGCCCGAGTCCAAGATTTTTCCCAACGCCGCGTTCGGCTATTGGAAGGTCACGGTGGAACGCCCGCTCCGCTTGCATAGCCAACTGACCCTAAAGGCCATACAGACGTTGCGTTTCGCCTCAGGTGACGAGGAAATACGCTCCACACTCCATGATGAATTCGGCGACGATCTGTTCACCAACTTCGTCAGAATCTCCGCCGCGCTCGAAAAGCGCCTGGCGGAGTGGGGTGGCGATGACGAAGAGGGCGATGATGAAGAGGACAGCAATGCAAAGAAGGGTTTGCCCGAGAAGAAAAAGAACAAGCTACTCGATCCAAAAACCTGGGAGCGCGACTTCCGGCTGGTCGAAGTCGCCACCGAATTGCGCGACGCCCTAGGCGGAGAGCTCTTCGAGGACCACAACGTCTTTCGTGACCGGGTGGACGCGGCACTCAGGACGGCAGAGATCAAGCTCACATCCTCTGACCTCAAGCAGATACTGAAAGCCGTGAGCTGGCGCGTCGGGACCGCGCCGCCTGTCATTGCCAAGGTGCAGAAAGCGGTCAAGGCCAAGGTCGATACGCTGTATGGCCTCTACGAAGCAACGGTAGAGGGCAAGTCCGTGATTGTCGAGTACGAGCCCGACTCAGAGCTTCGCGATACCGAGCAGGTGCCGTTGCTGGAAGAGGGCGGCGTGGAGGCTTTCATCCGCCGTGAGGTGCTTCCATACACCCCAGATGCCTGGATCAAAAAGGGAGCGACCAAGATAGGCTACGAGGTCAGCTTCACACGACACTTCTATAAGCCGCAGCCGCTGCGCACGCTAGAGGAAATCAGCTCCGACATTCTTGCCATTGAGAAAGAATCTGAGGGGCTGCTGGTTGATCTGTTGACAGGGAGCAAGTAAGCAATGTCCACCCAACGCTATTCCGTCACACCGCATCCGATCGAAACCATTCTTACTTGGGTCAAGTCCGGCGAAATCGCCATTCCTGAGATTCAACGCCCTTTCGTGTGGGAGGCAGTCAAAGTCAGAAACCTGCTGGATTCCCTCTATCAGGGCTATCCCATAGGCTATTTGATTACTTGGCGCAATCCAACCGTGAAATTGAAGGACGGTTCTTCGGCCGCCGGCAAGCGGATACTCATCGATGGGCAGCAGAGGGTCACAGCTCTAATGGCTTCGCTGCTCGGCCGCGAAGTACTCACCAAGGATTATGAGACACTGCGAATCCGCATTGCCTTTCATCCGCAGGAACAACGCTTTGAGGTGTCCAATCCAGCCATACGCAAGGACGGCGCATGGATCGAAGACGTTGCGGTAGTCTTCGCACCGGACGCTGACCTGATCGATCTGACGGAACAATACGCCGCCCAGAATCCTGCTGCCAATCGCAAGCAGGTCGGCAAGGTGCTCCAGCGGGTCAGCAAGATCATCAACAATCACGTTGGCATTATCGAACTGGCAGACGACCTGGATATTGAGACCGTTACCGAAATCTTCATCCGCGTAAACTCAGCCGGGACAGAGCTTTCGCAAGCAGATTTTGCGATGTCGAAGATCTCTGTCAACGAGACCTACGGCGGCAACTTGCTGCGCAAGGCAATTGATTACTTCTGTCACTTGTCTGTCGCGCCGGAGTTCCTATCCAAAATCGAAAAGAACGACAAAGCCTTCGCAGCGTCCGAGTTTCTGCCAGCGATGCGATGGCTCAAGGATGTCAACGACGACATTTACGATCCAAAGTACACAGATATGTTGCGCGTGGCTTTCACCTCGGAGTTCCGGCGCGGCAAGTTACAGGATCTCGTCGCGTTGCTCTCGGGTCGTAACTTCGAGACCAAGCAGTACGAAGAAGCTGTTGCCGAAGAGTCCTTTTCCCGCCTGAAAAAAGGCGTGCTGGCCTTTATCAACAGGACCCATTTTGATCGCATTACGATGATCCTCCGCTCCGGTGGTTTCGTGGCCAGCAGTCTAATTGGAGGCCAGAATGCGGTGAATTTCGCATATATTCTCTACCTCCGTGGTCGAGTTGAAAAGATGCCGCCAGCCGAATTGGAACGGCTAGTGCGGCGATGGTACGCGATGTCGATCCTGCGCGGCAGATACACGGGAAGCCCCGAAACTGCATTCGACCTCGATATCCGCCAAGTCGAGGCTCGCGGCCTCAAGGTGTACACCGATTCGGTCATTGAAAACGAACTGCCTGACAGCTTCTGGACCGGAATGTTGCCACAGCTCATGGACACCTCGTCCGCCCAGAGCCCGTACTTCCTCGCCTATCAGGCGGCTCAGGTAAAGCTCGGCGACAATGGATTTCTCTCTCGCGACATCACTGCCCAAGATCTGCTATTGAACCGTAACGATGTGCACCATGTTTATCCGAAGAGGTACCTGAAGGAGCTGGGATTCTCGCGCAGCCGCTACAACCAGATTGGCAATTTTGTGCTGGCGCAGAGCGAGATCAACATCGGCATCGGAGACAAAGCTCCCGAGAAGTACTTTGGCGAACTGGCCGAGCAGTGCGCGGGCGGCAAGAAGAAGCACGGCGGTATCACGGACCTGGCCGACATGAAAGCCAACCTTCGGATGCACTGCATTCCCGAGGCGATGCTCAGCGGCAAGATACCTGCGTATGAAGAATTCCTTGATAAAAGGCGTCAGTTTATGGCGCTCAAGATCAAGAAGTGGTTCGGGAAGCTGTAATGATCGCCGACCTCAAGCCATATTCTGAGTACAAGGATTCGGGTTCACAGTGGCTGGCGCTCGTTCCTTCTCATTGGGAGGTACGAAATCTCCGTACGCTACTCCGATTGAGGAATGAACGTGACCGGGCGGACTTGCCATTGCTGTCGGTAGCCCGCGAAAAAGGTGTATTCGTTCGGTCGCTTACCGATGCCAGCGAGAACCACAACGTGATTCCCGAGGACCTGAGTAATTACAAAGTTGCTCGCGCCGGCAATCTGGTAATCAATAAGATGAAGGCTTGGCAAGGCTCGATGGGTATTGCCCCGACCGATGGGATCGTTAGTCCCGCGTATTTCGTCTTCGAGTTCGGTCTTGCGAATCGAGCCTTTGGGCAGGCTCTACTGCGCAGTAGGCCTTATGTCGCCCACTTTGCCCAGGCATCCGACGGCGTTCGAGTTGGCCAGTGGGACCTGAGCATTGCTGGAATGAGACAGATTCCTGTGCTCGTGCCGCCTTCCGACGAGCAGGCGGCGATTGTCAAATATCTGGGCTGGGCAAACGGACGGCTGGAGTGGACGATCCGGGCGAAGCGAAAGATTATCGCACTGCAAGAAGAGAAGAAGCAGACCATCGTACACCGTGCGGTCACCCGCGGCCTAAGCCCCTGTGGCCAACTCCAAGCTTCCGGCATGTTGTGGCTAACAGAAGTACCGGCACACTGGTCCCTAGCACCTAACAGAAGCCTACTCCGCATTCGAAAGGTTCTTGTCGGCGCAAGACACAGCGAATATCAGTTACTGTCCTTGACCAAAACGGGAGTGATTGTTCGCGACATGACGACTGCGAAGGGCAAGTTCTCGAATTTCTGGGAGAGGTCACAAGAGGTCCGGCCCGGCGACCTGGTCTTCTGTCTCTTTGATGTCGATGAGACACCACGAACTGTGGGACTTTCTAGGCATCATGGCATGATCAGTGGTGACTATACTGTGATGGAATGCTCTGACAGACTCGCCGCGTCATTCGTCGAGTGCTTTTATAAGGCTATGGACGACCGAAAGCTCCTCAGCCCGCTCTATACCGGCCTCCGAAAGAGAATATCGAAGCCCTTACTCTTGGCCGCAAAAACGCCCATGCCGCCAAAGTGCGAACAGGCAGATATTGTGAGATACATAAATGACGCAGTGTCGTTGATTGACCAAAGAATAGGGCACCTTCGAGATGAAATCCGCCTGATCACGGAATATCGTGCACGACTCGTAGCCGACGTGGCGACCGGCAAGCTTGATGTGCGCGAGGCGTCGGCGCATTTGCCGGAGGAAGTCGCTCCCGATGCTGCCGTTGAAGATGATGACCTAAGCATTGATCCTGAAGCCGTTGACGAGGAGGCAGTCGTATGACCACTGCATTCCGTAGCTTGGGTGTTTGGCCCGAGATAACGAAGACAGTTCGCGCTTCGCAGAAGCACTGCTTCGCGGCTGTGGCCTACTTCAGTGCAGGCGCAAGCAAGCGATTGCCGCTTCCGAAAGGGAGCCGCCTGGTAGTGGATGCCAGTGAACGCGCCGTTTCGACAGGCCAGACCTGCCCCGACGATCTCAGGAAATTGCTCATTCGCGGCGTCGCCATCTACAGCGTGCCGAATCTGCACGCGAAAGTGTTTGTTGTGGGTAAAACCGCCTACATTGGTTCTGCCAACGTCTCCAACAATTCCGCCTCGCAATTGATTGAAGCCGTCATTCGCACAACCGATCCCGGCGTGATCACTGCGGCTCGCGAGTTCGTGAACGATCATTGTCTGCACGAATTAACGCCTGAGGTCTTGAAACAATTGTCGACGCTCTATCACCCGCCTAAAATACCGGGAGGCGGGGGCAAGGGTCGGCCCAAGGGATCGTCCAGCCGTCCAGCACTTCCTCGCCTGCTGCTTGCGCAATTGAACCTGGAGGATTGGTCGGAGCGAGACCAGCAACTGCACGACAAAGGCTTGCCCGTTGCGGAGAAGCGTCGCCAGCATCAGCGCGGGTGGGAGGTAGACGACTTCCGGTTCACTGGCAAGTGCCCTTACGAGCGTGGTGATGTTGTAATCCAGGTGACCGCCGAGAGCGTAAAAAGGATAATGGTCACGCCGCCCGGGAATGTTCTCCATGTCCTTCGATCAAGTGGAGAAGGAAATAGATCGGTGTCATTTGTCTATTTGGAGCGCCCCAGCCGACGGCGCCGTTCAATAGGCGCTTTGTCAAAGGCACTGAAATGTCTGCGCAAACAACTGCTCCGAAACGGCACGGTCCGGAACCGGGCGTTCGCGCAGGTTCTGTTAAACACTTGGGCGGTTACTTCATGACTGCGACTGACATTACCGAGAAGGGCCTAGAAACGCTGATCATGCGGCACATGACCGGCACAGATGGTCTTGCTGTCCTTCCAAGCACAGTACAGGAGACGCCGGACGCCATGGGCACAGGCTATTTTGCAGGCAGCCCCAAAGACTTCGACCGTGCCCAGGCGATCGACGTGCCCCAGCTCTTCGCCTTCCTGCGCGCGACCCAGCCTGACGCATTCAAGAAGCTGGCGATGACCGATGCAGCCACGGACATCAACCGCCTGAAGTTCCTCGCGCGCCTTTCGGCAGAGGTAGGCAAGCGAGGGGTCATAGACGTACTGCGCAAAGGGGTGGAACACGGGCCTGTACGCTTCCATCTGTTCTACGGCACGCCCTCACCGGGTAATGCCACGGCCGAAGCTCTGCACGCGCAGAATCGCTTCTCCGTAACTCGGCAGCTCGCCTACAGTATGGACGAAAAGCGACGTGCGCTGGACCTCTGCCTCTTCATCAATGGCTTGCCCATCTCCACCTTTGAACTGAAAAACAGCCTAACCAAGCAGACGGTGGAGGATGCGGTTGAGCAGTACCGGCGCGACCGCGACCCTCGCGAACGCCTGTTCGGCTTCGGTCGCTGCGTGGTTCACTTCGCTGTCGATGACAGCGAAGTCCAGATGTGCACAGAACTCAAGGGAAAGGCTTCGTGGTTCCTGCCTTTCAATAAGGGGTACAACGACGGTGCAGGGAATCCGCCAAATCCGCTCGGGCTCAAGACCGACTATCTCTGGAGAGAGATTCTCACCCCGACGGGGCTGACCAATATTCTCGAGAACTACGCACAGATTGTGGAGGAGAAGGACCCGAAGACCGGAAAGAAGAAACGTAGGCAGATTTGGCCGCGCTATCACCAGCTCGGCGTGGTGCGTAAGGCGCTAGCTGATGTGCAGGATAACGGCGCAGGTAAGCGATACTTAATCCAGCACTCGGCGGGCAGCGGCAAGTCGAACTCCATTGCGTGGCTCTCGCACCAGTTGATCAGGGTGAAGCGCAGTGACAATGAGGTTTTCGACTCGGTAATCGTTGTCACCGATCGGCGAATCCTCGACGATCAAATTCAGAAAACCATCAAGCAGTTCATGCAGGTGGGCGCGACCGTCGGTCACGCAGAGCATTCCGGTGACCTGCGTAAGTTCATCGAGCAGGGAAAGAAAATCATCATCTCCACGGTGCAGAAGTTCCCCTTTATCCTTGACGAAATCGCTACCGAGGCCAGCAAAACATTCGCCATCGTCATCGACGAAGCGCATTCCAGTCAGGGCGGCAAGACCTCGTCGGCCATGAGTCAGGCACTTGGTGCTCCGGTGGAAGACGAGGACGCCGGAACGGATCCTGAAGATACAGTCAATCTGGCGATAGAAAAGCGCATGGCGGCACGGAAGATGCTTGCCAATGCCAGCTACTTCGCGTTTACCGCGACGCCCAAGAACAAAACCCTGGAGATGTTCGGGGAAGCCCTTCCACCCGATGCTGAAGGCAAGATCAAACACAAGCCGTTCCATCCGTACACGATGAAACAGGCAATCGAGGAGCGCTTTATTCTCGATGTGCTCAAGGCGTATACGCCAGTGAATAGTTATTACAATCTGGTAAAGAAGACCGAAGGCGATCCGGAGTTCGACACCAAGAAAGCGAACAAGAAGCTGCGCAGATATGTGGAGAGCCACGATCAAGCTATTCGCATCAAAGCCGAGATCATGGTGAACCACTTCCACGATCAGGTGCTCGCCGCAGGGAAGATCGGCGGGCAGGCGCGCGCCATGGTGGTGACAAGCGGCATCGAGCGGGCGATCCAATATTTTCACGCCTTCAAGTCTTATCTCATCGACCGTAAGAGCCCGTACCAGGCGATCATCGCATTCTCCGGCGAGTATGAATATGGCGGTACCAAGGTGAGCGAAGCATCGCTCAATGGTTTTCCCGGCCGCGACATCGCCCAGATGATTCAGAACGATCCGTATCGCTTCCTGATCTGCGCAGATAAGTTCCAGACAGGCTACGACGAGCCGCTGATGCACACCATGTATGTGGATAAGCCACTCTCAGGCATTAAGGCCGTGCAAACCCTTTCGCGAATAAATCGTGCGCACCCGCAGAAGCACGATTGCTTCGTGCTCGATTTCCAGAATAACAACGAGACGATTACATTCGCTTTCCAGGACTACTACCGAACCACACTCCTTGCGGAGGAAACTGACCCCAACAAGCTGCATGACCTGAAGAAGTCCCTGGATGAAGCGCAGGTGTATTCACAGGAGCAGGTGCAGCAGGTGGTGGAGTTGTTTCTTGCCGGCGCTGGCCGCGACGAACTCGACCCAATACTGGATGAGTGTGTGGCAGGCTATGTCGGCAGGCTGGATGAAGACGGCCAGGTAGACTTCAAGGGCAAGGCCAAGGTGTTCTGCCGCACTTACAGCTTCCTGTCGTCTGTGATTCCTTACAGCAACGCGAACTGGGAGAAACTGTCGATCATGCTCGATTTGCTGACGCCCAAATTGCCTGCGCCGAAGGAGGAGGATCTCGCCAAGGGCATCCTCGAAGCCATAGACATGGACAGTTACCGCGCGGAGAAAAAGGCGGCAATCAAGATCGCGCTGGCAGACAAGGACGCAGAGATTGAGCCGGTGCCAACGGATACACACGGCCATAAGCCCGAGCCTGAGTTGGATAGGCTGAGCAATATTCTCAGGGCTTTCAATGAGCAGTTTGGCACGCTGTTCACCGACGCCGACCGAGTCGCGAAGCGCATCCGGGAGGACATCGCACCAAAGGTTGCCGCTGATGTTGCCTACCAGAACGCCAAGGAGAACACGCCTCACACCGCACGCATGGCCCACGATCAGGCGCTTGGCAAGGTGATGCAACATCTGCTAAAGGACGACACTCAGGTGTATAAGCAGTTTGTCGAAAACGAATCCTTTCGAAGGTTCGTCGGCGACCTGGTGTATCAGCTAACGAATCAAGAACCGAGGACCGGGCTCACCTCTTAGACGGCCGGCGCGCTAGGGAGTAAACTCGCGGTGCGCCGAGGCTGCTCGTTTGATCGCAGGAACGATGAAGCAGCCCGCATTGCGGTGTTAAACGCATTTTCCGATGACACAGCCAGCCCGAATTACGTGCATGGCTTTAACGTTTACGCATCTTCTGTTTCAAATTCTTGAGCTCTTCAACCAGAGGAATATCTGCGTTTGCGACTTCGGGGATGAACACCTTCGAGACATCTTTTGGACGAAGGGCTCGCAATAAACGAGCTTCGCAGTACCTCCCGACTATGCGGGGACGCAGCGGACGAATCTGACTTATCTTCTTCCAAAGCTCATTTAGCTCAGCGCTGGCCGCCTGCATCTGGGAGTCGAGATTCCCCGGATTGAAACCGAACGAAATCAGCCAGTTGCTTAGTTCGCGACCAGCCTTGCGTTCCTCCAATAACCTAGCCCCGATATTCTTCGCGTCCCCATTGAGTATGACTAAATCGGGAGCAATCTCCGCGAAATCCATTACCAGAACGATGTCACCATAACCGGTTAAAAGATTATTGTCATACCGGTAACTCAGCGCAGATCGAGCCGCTAACGACGCCATCTCAGCTTCCGGTCTCCTGCCAATCATGTCGTATGCTAGAGTGATTTGCTCTAAGACATCTTTCTCAGTCTCGCCATCTGAAGGTTTATCTTTGGACCTGAACTTAGCGCCGGTGGATTCGTCCGTCAACCGTTGAAGCCCGTCCCGCCGTATATTTAAAGTGACCGTCAGGACCTCGACATCAGCTTGGGCAAACGGCCTGTTTACGATTTGAAATGATTGCTCGCTGCTAGAAGTCAAAGCGTCGAACCTTTCGATGGTGGCAGTTTCTTCCTCCACCGTCTTTACGAATTCTATACGGTGCGAGATTCGCGATTCCAACGTCCAATTGCCGTATGTACCATTCGGCGAGTCCGTACAATCCGCATCAGAACGTCTCAGCAGGGCATCTTTAGTGTAGCTAGATGCTCTCGTCGTTGTTTACTAACCCATAGGTTTTCACACGGGCCAAAACGGGCTACCAGCCGTTTTCGGCCCTTTGTTTATGCGGGTCCCAGAGGGGTGGTTTTCGACCCTTTTCACACAGGCCCGATTGACCCGTTTGAGCACCTTCCGGACGGTGGCGGTCGAGATTCGGTGGTCGACGGCGAGTTCGCGCAGGGTTCGACCTTCGTCACGCTGGTCCCGGATCGCGTCCTCGTCGAGTTCCAGGGCGCGGCGGCCGATGTGACGGCCCTCCAACTTGGCGCGGCGCATTCCGGCGCGAACCCGCTCGACGATCAAATTACGCTCCAGCTCGGCAATAGCCCCCACGATGACGATCATCGCCCTTCCCAGCGGACCGCCGGTGTCGATATTTTCCTGCCGGCTGACGAACTCGATGTTGAGGTGGTTCAGATCATCCAGTACTTCCAGGAAGTGGCGGACCGATCGCGCCATGCGATCGAACGCCCAGACCACAACCACATCAAACCGCCCGCGGCGGGCATCAGCCATCATCTGCTCCAATCCCGGCCGCTTCGATTTCGCCCCGCTGATCGTGTCCCGGTACTCCATGACGATCTCATAGCCACGCTGGGCGGCCAGCTCGCGCAGGTCGTATAGCTGGGTTTCGGGGTGCTGATCGACTGTGCTTACTCGCATATAGAGGACGGCGCGCTTCATAGATATCTCCCTGGAAGCCGCCGGCGACGCTCGATCACGGCCCGGTGAAAGTGCATGGCAGCACCATCCAGTCGGGACCGTCCAGAGTCAGTTCGTTACGCCACGGCCCATCGGAATTATTTTTACATGTCTAAGACATGTTGTAAATGCCTGATATCTCGACAGGTAGCTGCGAAGAAGGCCAATGTCAGCTCCCCTCGTAGTAAACGTCGATCCAGCAAATAACGAAGTCGATGTGGTGCTCGGTACCCAGATCACGATCACCTTTGCTCAGTTGATCGACACCACGACGATTGACGAAAGCACCTTCTCTGTCACCGGCCCCGGCCAGACACAGATCCTCACCGCGGGCCAACTGATTGCCAAGGATGGCGACACCCTTCTCAGCCGCGAATACATCGAAGGCACCTTCGCTTTCGATGTGACTCCCACAGGGGCGTCGATTGTCAGCTTCGTTCCCAAACGCCACTTCCAGCCCAACGTCCAGTATCAGATCCTGTTGCTCGGCCTCGATGCCTCGCTGACCGTCGATGTCATCAAGAATCCCGGCGGCGAGGCAATGGCCGCCAGCTATCAATGGTCATTTCAGACCGGCGATCTCAACCTGGCTGTCCCGCCAACCCAGTCTCTGCTCATCGAGAACACACTGGCCTCGGCCATCAATCCAGCCGATATCAGGCTCCTTCCCCGGAAGATGGTGGGCGCTGATCTCACCCAGATCGTCGACATCACCTTCCCGGGTCCAATCGACCCCACCTCCATCGACCTCAACGAACTGATGATCAGCATTGAGCCGATCATGGGCGATCCCCGGATCGCCATCCCACCGAACCTCAAACCTAGGAATACCGTCTTTCCGGCCTGTTTGCCCCATTAGCAATCCATTGCCGGAATGACGCCGCCGGCGGCGCTGCCGCCCGCGTATATGCTGCTTCCTGCTCGATTTCAGCAGGTGGCTGGAGGGCTGCTTTTAAGTCACTGAGTGAAATTTGATTGATCTATCACTCAGGGGTGCGGAAATCTGGTTTGTGATGATAAATGGGTGCGGAAATTGGGTTGAAGGGTGATCAGAGGGTGCGGAAATTTAGGTGATGAGAAATGATCTATCAGGAAGCTGGAATGATGGTTTGTCCGGGAGGAAGATGATGATGGAGATCATTACTGGGAGAGTAGTAAGGGAAGTTCATGGATGACGGTGATCATTCTTCTACGCCGCCCGCCCCGACTGGCGTCGGGGACGCCAATGACAGGGTTGAGCAACGGATCAGAATGCAGTAACCCAATGTCGCCTAGCTCAACGGTTGCGTAAATATGATCTGACAAGCGTGATCAGAAGGTGCGGAAATTTGGGTGATGAGAAATGATGCTTGGCCGGTGATCGGGATTACGTAGGTATATATAGAAGATAGAAGAATGAAGAGAGATTCTTAACACTTGGGGTTGGGAGTGGAAGCTATAGGTGCCGCTGGAAGGGTTTTCGATCAGGAGCAGGAATTGTCGGCGGCCTTATTCTCCCCGGCGCCGCGGCGAAGCGCGGCGCCCGTGGGCAGAATACAGTGACGGGAGGCAGGTGTGGCATACACCAAGCTGCCAAGAAAAGAGACGATGGGGATCCCCAGGATGGATGGCTGCCGGTTCCTATTCCCCGAGCCCTGCCGCCAGTAGCCGGCTCCGGCTAGCCAGCACGGTCAAAGTGATGCTCAGAATGCAGATATCGCGCCAGAGGGGCTTCAGCAGGTGCGGAAATCTGCCTGACTGGGTGGCCGGCGAGGTGGACAGCATAAATGCCGAACTAAATCGTTGATGTTCCTGGCGTAAGTTCCTATCATCAGCGTATCGCTAAACAGGTCGCCATTCGTAACGGCCACCGGCCACCTCTGTGGAACGGAAGATCTTGTGGACGACCGTTGGTTGAGGAGACAAGGAACTATCATACGAAGCACGGCAACAAAACACTGAAAACCGAGCAGCTCTGTTTTGAGGTAGTACGAAGAAGGGAAGAACGTTTGATTCTGGGAGGGGAGGAATGAGGGACGCGAACGAAGAGAGGATCTATGATTGTGAGGTAAAAAAACTCTTCATGCGGGATGGCCAAAAACGCTGGGACTGGGTGGTGATGGCTGTCGCCGATGCAATCAGGAACGGCGCGACAGAATACCGATGCAAAGACTGTCACGGTGCAGTGAAGCTTCATGGCAAACATGTTCAGCACGGGCCGGCGCCCCACGTTGAACACAAATCCAGACAAGACTCCGAGTATTGCCCGGCAGGAATGTACTTTAGGAAGCATCCCGGACGCTTGCCCTTACTCTCTTCTATGCCAGTTCAGTGAACCGTTCTGACAGGTAACACGATACATTCATGTGCCTTGCGCGAGCAATTTGGAGTTTCTAAAAGGAAATCCTAATGGACATTTCTCCTGACAAGCAAAACATTGACGGGGTCTTCTCTAACACTGCTTACTATATCGACTTCTATCAGCGCGATTATCGTTGGACAGACGAGCCTGTGTTGCGGCTCCTTGATGACATTTATTATAAGTTCAAGGAGCAATATGCAAAAGGGGACGACCTGGACCCCTGCAAAGAAACCGTCACAGCTAAATATCCTTGGTATTACCTCAATACGTATGTTACGAACGTCGTCGATGGGCGCGTCTACCTGGTTGACGGGCAACAACGCCTGACTACGCTGTCGTTAATCCTTATAAAGCTCCACCATCTAGCGACAAAGCACGGTTCGAAGCTGGTTGGCTGGATTGACAGCAAGATTTCTGGGCAATCAGGGTTCGAGCAGAAGTTCTGGATGAACCATGTTGGTCATTGTAAGACGCAGATGGCATTGTTCTGTGGCGAGGAAACTGCGACGATCGACACGAGCAGCGGCATCACCGCGCAGAACCTGGTAAAGAATTACGAAACTATCAGTGCATGGCTAGACAAGAAACTGGAGAAAAAGCACTGCTTTGAGACTTTTGTGTTCTACTTCCTGCATCGGCTGGTCCTGATTAATCTTGCGGTCGAACAGACCGATGTCTCGATGGTATTTGAGGTCATCAATGACCGCGGCGTCCGCTTACGACCATACGAGATTCTCAAAGGCAAGCTGCTTGGTCAAATTGATAAGATCGAACTGGATAAGGGTGACTACAATGGTCTTTGGGAGGGCAAGGCTTCCGAGATCAACGCCTTTAAGGATGACGAGCTCGACAGTTTCTTCCGCTTCTATCTCAAGGCTCAATTTGCAGAGACCCGAAAAGAGGGTCAACGCTTTGACGGAGATTATCACCGGGAGATGTTTGCGCCAGACGTGGACAAGAGATTGGGCCTGCTTCACAATTCTGGCAAAGTGAAGGCGTTTCTTAAAGGTGATTTTTCCTACTACACCAAGCTATACGCAATGCTGCGCCGTTCCTACATTGAAGATAATATGGAATTTCGCCCTATCTATTTCAATGCTCTATTAGATCTGGACGCGCCATTTTTGCTTGCATTGTCGGCCTGTTCATCTAATGACCTTCTCGATAATGAGAAGGTTCGGATGCTCGGCAGCGAGATCGACCGTTACTTCTCCCTCCTCCAGCTTCAAAGCGCATATGACAGCAACGAATTTGCCGATTCACTTTTCCGAATTTCCGAAGCAATCCGAGGACAGGCCCAGGATAGCTACCGCCCTGCGTTTGATGCCCAATTGAAGGCTATAATCGCGGCCCGCCGCAATGTACAAGACGCCGAGCCACTGAGCTACGCGGCTTTCAAACAAACCGGCATTAACTTGAACACCCGGTTCAAGCGCTACTTCTTTGCTCGCGTCGATGAGTTTTTGGCGCAGAACATGAATCTGAACCCGAAGCATCCCATCGCCGATCTTGTCACTAAGACCGGTGCGAAGACGGGCTTTCATGTGGAGCACATACTTTCTTGGAACGAGGAGAACAAGGAACTGTTCGACGGCGATGAAGAACGTTTTGAACAGGAGCGTAACAGGCTCGGCGGCATTCTACTGCTCAAAGGGAAGGACAACATTTCCAGCAACAATGAGCCCTATAGTGAGAAGTTGAAATCCTACGCTAATACGCTCCATTGGAACGAAACCCTGCGTGCAGATAGCTACAAATCAAAGCTGGACATGAAGGAGTTACGTGAGCAGTACAAACTCGATTTGAAGCCGTTCGACAAGTTCGGCCCCGAGGAGTTGGAAGCGCGGCACCGTCTGTTGTTTGATATAACGAGAATTATTTGGGCTTAAGTTGGTCCTCAGGTAGACGATCCTGCGATTAACAACTAGAACGAGGAGCTATGCATGGCATTTTGCAGTCAACGGCCCAAGTATGCTTGTTCCATGAGCCACCAACTTCCGACTTCCGTTCGCTATCTAAAAAACGGAAGGTGTGGCGATGGTTGCAGAAATTGATATCGACGAATCCAGGGTTTATATGAACACCTTTGCAGCCTTGCCTCTCGCTTGTGCAACAAAAAGCGTCATAAGGTAATGTTGGTTGAAGAAGGATTCAGCAAAGAATTCGCGTTGATCCCCGCCGGAGTTTTCAACAGTGAGCATGAATTCTCCCGCGATTCCCCATTTTCGAGGCTGAGTGGAGTTGTTGACTGGATCAAGCAGTTGATCTGGATGCACGTTTGGATACTCTCGCTCGAACGCAGGGGAACGTATGAAATGGCGACAACGGGTGATCTGGTCATCTGGTTTTTCTTTCCACCAAGGCGTGCTAATGAGCCCAGCAAGCGCGACATCGTGGCTGTGTTCGACGTAACGTCGGAACGTTGTGGCGTAAGATTTTTTGTGCAGCTTTGTGAGCTGCTCGATCGAGCCCCAACATGGAGTGGTGTCCAAAGCTTGTGCGGTAAACACTTTTCCGCCAAACATCAGCCCTGACGCACCGTAATTTGCTTCTGCCTCCAACATGTCCTGATACTCATGCTCTAGCGACTGTGCAGTGTCTCCAAGAAAAAACTCCCGGTGCCATGGCAAAATCGTATGGACCGAGTCGTGAAAAGAAGCCCACAACTGCTTCGGTTTTGGCTGAGAAGTGTCAACCAAAATTCGCTTCTCATCTGGGAGCCAGACCGCCGCTAGTTTGATTTTGTCACGCACAAGGTTGACGAGTTTCTTTGTACCAATCTGCAGGCGGTGGGCGAATCGCCGAAGAAGCGTCGGATCGTCGAGGCAGTAAAAATCTCTGCTCAGCTTCAGATACTCGAGAACGTCAGTTATCTGAACTGGTGACTTACGCAGACCGCCATCTCGCAGAATTCTCTCTACGATCTTATCTATTTCTCTTCGGGTCGAAACGTCCACGTCGCTCATTTGTGATTTACCTCAGTCCGTAGGAACTTCACAAATTCATCCAGAATTTTCTTTTCCTCATTAGTAAGCCTTGAAAAGGATTCTGACTTTGCCGCAAAACTCGACGCTTGCTGGCGAAATGCAATCGGAACATCAGCAATAGCACCTGCCAAAGCCGCAAGTGTGCGCTGGGGAATTTCAAAGAATTTACTTAATTTGTGAAGTACGAGTGGGGTTGGTCGATATGTACTACTCCTTTCCAATTCAGCAAGTTCTTCAGCCGGGAATTCAATCTTCTTTGCGAGTTGTTCAACCGTAAGCTCTCTCTCTCTTCGTAAGCCTCTTATGACTTCCCGAAAAGCAAAACGAACAGTTTCCAATTCTGGATCTTTGGGTTGTATTACGACTTGAACTTGCTGATTCAAAGCTTTTGCAATCCGACTGAGCATGGATAGCGAGTGCCCATCGTAGTCGCAGTCTTCCAGGCGGCTAATCACCGATTGAGTTGTGCCGACTCTGTTCGCTAACTCAGTCTGGCTTAGTCCCGCCTGTTCCCTAAGTTCAAAGATGGTACGTGCAACCTCTGCATTGACACGCTCTTGCTCTAACGAGGCTTTACGTTGGACATCTTCACCGACATAACGCTGGTGAAGGATTTGGACAGCATTGGATGTCCTCTTTGGGGTATTCATTGTTTTCTGCTCCTCGTACGTTAGTTTGCGGGCCTGCCCAAACAGCGTCTTACTCCTCGTACGTGTGTCTCGCGGGATCCACTTCAAACTGCGTCATATTGCGAATAGCGCGTTCAATCTCTCGCTCAGGGACTTCCTTTTCCTTTGTGACGCCATGCGAGACAACAGCCGTTTGCCGACGAAGAAAATAGAGCACGCGATAGTTCACGCCTTGATAGCTTACCCGCAGCTCATAAATTCCATCACGGAGAAAATCCGCTTCCGGACGCCGGAGTTCGTGCCCCAGCTCTGCCAGGCGCTCGATCCGCACGGTGCATTTGTCCTGCACCTTCTTCGGTAATTCATCAAGCCAAACAAGGAAAGGACACGTACCGTCGTCCTCGACGAAAAAGATCACGGTGATAGCAGGCATGAATTATTCCTCGCTGTACCGCCTTGACTCTATCGCAATATTGCGATAGAGTCAATTCTGTTATCGCAATATTGCGATAATCGCTTCGGGGCGAACCCCGGCGGGTACAAAGCTTCCAGGCACAGCAAACAGAGCTGCGCATGGTTACAGGAGCGATGAAGTGGAAAATATTGATGAAATGAAGAAGGCCGAGGCCGATCTGAAGCAGGCAGAGGCAGAACTGAAAACGGCGGAAAGCGCAGAGCAGGCTGCGCTGAAGCACATCGAAGAGGCGGTGGAGGAAATTAAGGAAGCCGAAAATCGCCATCACGAAATCCATTTCACCGTTGACGGTGAGGAGTGTGAAACCAGGGATCATGAGCTGACTCCTAACCGGATCATCCGTGAGTTTGGAAAGAGGGATCCCGCTACCAATTACCTGGTGAAGATCCAGGGCGTACATAAGGAGAGTTACCTGGGCAAGGGTGACCAGAAAATCGAGATCCATGAGCACGAAGCTTTTCAGATCGTTTCGACCGGGCCCACCCCGGTATCCGACGCGACCGGCCCGGCGGCATTTGCCGCCGGGCTTCGCGTCCTCGGGTACGAGCCGACGCTTCTGGAACAGGCTCTTGATCACGTCGTATTCGACTATCCTGTTGAAATCGGACGATTCAAAGGACAGACCGTCCGCCTGGGCTTCATTGTCCCCCAAGATTTCCCGAACACACCCCCTTCGGGGCCGCACGTCTCTCCCCAGATTCTTCCTATTCACCCCTCGAATAATGTGCCGCATCCGGCCGGGGGCGTACACCAAGGAATGTCTCAGAACTTCACTCAACATGGCGGGGGACAATGGGAATACTGGTCCCGCCCCTGTCCGAATTGGGTGCAAAGCAAGAAGAACGTGACTACCTACATGGGCCACATCTGGCGGTTGTGGGAGACCCAATGAGCCGAGCCGCTTATAGCGTAGCGATGACCGGCGAGATGGCGAGAGAAGCGTGCGCCCATCTGCTCCGGGCGGATCGCCAGGAAGACGTCTGTTTCGCTCTCTGGCATCCCAGCCGAGGCCGCAGCCGGATGACGGCTCTGGTATCCAAACTGATTCTGCCCCTCAAGGGTGAACGCAACGTTCATGGAAATGCAAGCTTTGAACCGACGTTTTTCGAGCGGGCACTTTCCGAGGCTGCGGCGCAAGGCGCCGGCCTTGCTCTCATGCACAGTCATCCGCGCGGGCGCGGTTGGCAAGGGATGAGCTTTGATGATGTGAGAGCTGAGCAAGGACATGCCGGTGCCGTCTTCGGTGCGACACGTCTCCCATTCGTCGGACTGACGATGAGCCGCGATCAGGCGTGGAGTGCTCGTTTTTGGATCAGATCCGCACCCCGAATCTGGTCGCGTCAGGACTGTGCGACTGTGCGCGTTGTAGGAGACCGCCTGCAGGTCACTTATATGGATGAACTTGCTCCAACGCCCTTGGCGAACGAAGAGCAGATCCGCACAGTATCCGCGTGGGGAGAAGAGGCGCAGGGTAACCTGGCCCGCCTACGGATTGGAATCGTGGGCGCAGGCAGCGTCGGCGGTCTCATCGGAGATGCTTTGGCTCGTACTGGCTTTGAAGACGTGATGCTGATCGACTTCGATCATGTTGAAAAGCACAATCTGGATCGTTTGGCATATGCGACACGGGCGGACATAGGGCGGCTCAAGGTCGAAGTACAGGCCCAGCATTTGGCAGCTCGGGCAACTGCTGCCCCGTTCACAGCAGAGCCCGTCGTTGCGTCGGTGTACGAAGACAGGGGGTTCTGTGCGGCCTTGGACTGCGATGTTCTGTTTGCCTGCGTTGATCGGCCTTGGGGTCGCTACGTGCTGAATTTAATTGCGTACGCTCACCTTATCCCGGTAATTGATGGAGGCATTGCAGTACGCACCAATCGCTACGGAAAGCTGGCGGCCGCAGATTGGAAAGCTCATACCGCCACGGTTGGGCGTCAGTGCTTGCAATGTCTGGGGCAATACGACCCCGGCTTGGTTCAGGCCGAGCGCGAAGGAATGTTTGACGATCCGACCTATATCTCCGGATTGCCAAAAGAACACCCGATGAAGACCCGGGAGAATGTGTTCGCCTTTTCCATGTCATGCGCCAGTATGCAGATGCTTCAAATGCTGGCCCTTGCCTTGGCCCCGTTGAACCAGCCTAATCCTGGTGCGCAGCTCTATCATTTTGTTGGCAATACGACCGAGCCACCGAAATACGAGATGTGTCACCCTGAGTGTCAGTTTCCGGGTCTCATAGGTCTTGGCGATCATTGCGGGATCGTCGCAACCGGGGTCCGTAGGGGTAACGTCCACGAGTAGTTTGGCGAAATGGTCGAGGGAAACTGCCTGCCAAACTGGTCGTTTAAAGTCCGATTCCCTGCCCATAGTGTAGCTGGTGTTGTCTTGCGCCTCTAGCATGGCCGGTTTTGAAGTGATCTTATATGGCCAGATTTGGGTGACCCCCGAGGTCGGAAGCAGCTGGCTTCACCTCTGCGATTAGAGGTCGGAGTGTGTTGAGAATTTCCGGAAAGTGCTTTTCCAAATGCTTTTCAATTCGACGGTTCTGGAGTACACGTTGCAAGTACCCGCACGCAACTGTTAGCGCCAGAATATCGGTTCCGTACGATGCTTCCGCATCTTTCAAGTCGCGAACGATTGAGTCTTTTTCTTCCCGGAGCAATGCTTGAATTTCTGGCGATTTGTCTTTGATCTTGCGATTATGAGGAGCGTCAACCAGAAAATCCGGAGGCGTCATCGCCAGCAAGGCAGTCGCAAACGAGAGAGTATATTTCGCAGACGCGACCATATGTTCGGCAGCTTCAATCTGTCGGAATGGTTTCATTTTTCGTAAGAGACTGAAACCAGAAGCGGGCAGGTCTTTTTCTTTCAGGATTTCAATCACCTCTGGGCAAATACCTTCCAACATGGTGCTGGTCCTGCGAATCATATTGATATCAACGTCCAAGGCCTCCGCGAGGCGTTGCTCGGTTAGGCCTTTTGAGAGAGCCTTGCGCAGCATGTAGTGCTGGGCGACTGGTGGTAGATGATTCACCCGCTTGTTGTAAGTGTAGGCTTCATCATCAGTTGCGACAATACACTCAACTTCATTCCATCCCTGCTGCATGATGACATCCAACCGAAGATGCCCATCCAGCAATAGATATTGATCGGGCGCTTTGGGGAAAACGATGAGCGCCTGGATTAAGCCGACTTCTCTGACGGAAGCCATGATCTGCTTGTAAGTCAAGCTGGCGCGCACCGCGGACGTAAATTCTCTCTGCGGCACAATGCTGGTGACCGGTAGTGTCAATACTTTAAGCTCGAATCCATCCTTCACGGACTTTGCCATGATCATCCTATTTGACCCGCTGGGCCAACTGCTCAGGCATGTCCGCGAGCCCCTCTTTGTGCAGCAGAGTAACGAAGAGTTCATCACCCAAAAGGCTCTTCATCGCCGATGACAAAAGCAACAATCTGTCCCTGGTCATAGCGGCTTTTCTAATCAAGGCCTTCTGCTCGCGTACTTGTTGTTGGTAATCACGAACCAGGCTATCCTTTGTAACCTCACGTTTCGAATGGGGACTTCTGCCCGTCTCTTGCTGTTTAGCAACCCGCTTAGCCACAAGATTCCGAGCCGCTCTGAGCCGTGCTCCTCGGAGTTCTCCGCGTTCATACGCCTCAGACAATGCAAGTTGCATGCCGTGACTCGTACCCATAGCAATTTCGATAGCAACGGTGACCGGCAGACGCTCAGCCTCAACGGCTGCAACCAGTGAATCCTCGCCATGCTCGATCAACCGAACTACACCATATATGTAGGTGCGGTGAAGACCAGTCTTCTCGGAGATCTCATCAGATGTGTACCCTCTCGCCCTTAGTGCCCGCACCTCATGGAGAAGCCCAAGATTGGAAGGAGCGCGGCGTGCAATGTTTTCGATGAGGCTCATCAGGTACTGGTCTTCGAGAGACGCCTCCCTGACGATTGCTGGAATCGAATTTTCGCCCAGCTTGATAAAAGCCTCGAGTCGCCCCTGTCCGCAGACCAGATCATAAGAAGTTCCGTCCGGAGCAGGATCCCTGCTTGCCACAGTGATCGGTCGTTTCAACCCGACGGTTGAAATACTTGTAACGATTGCCTCGAATCGCAACTTATTGCGTGATCGCGGATTAACGACACGGATTTCCGAGATAGGGATTCGCACTATTTCTCGCACAATTTCCTGACTGTTCATGCGTCCTCGTCGATCTGTGTGCGCCGTGCCAACGAGAAAAAGAAGTTGAGGTTCTCGAATCGATATACATCGAGAACCACCGCATTCTCAGGCGCGAGACGCAGCTTTCGCGCCAAGACATCGATAGATGGCAAAAGGTAGTAGTCGAGGATGTTTTCGTTGTCCGGCAGGAGGCGCACTGCCACCGTGACATCGGGCTTGAGTGATCTCTCCAGGCGAAGCAGCCAACGGCAGGTTCCGGTGTAGCTCTCGTGGCATCGCGCGACCACGATCGACGCCGTAAAATCACCATTGATGGTCAAGATGCCGGAACGCTCATTCTGCTGAATCTGGGCACCCAACGATTTCAATTCGCAATCGATCGATTCGCATATGGTGCGGTGTCGTTCGCGCAGCGCACGGTTGACTTCGAGGTAGCGATAATCCCGAGAAGGCGTATATCCGACGAGTTTGTAGGCTCGCATCATACTTCCGAACCTTGATCTATAACAGGCGGGCGACGGCATATCTTGTGCCTCATCGATCAGAATGCCAGACAGCATTCCTTCTCGATCGAAAAGTCCTCGCAATCGATTAAGTAGTTCTTCATCAGAAAGGCGGCGATGCCTGCTTTCCATCAGCGCCGTTGCTGCGCTGAATTGTTCAAGAGACACAATGGGGACGAACGCACCATTACGCCGGATCCACATCTCGGGCGGATTTCGCACATGCTTTTGCTTGAGTTTGAATGAGGTGCGATTGAAGACATTGTCGCCGATGTATTTTGGGTTTTTCAGCACCTGCTGTATGGTCCCCCGCGTCCACTCCCGGTCCAGGTCTGTCCGAACTCCGCGATTGTTGAGCAGATCGGCAATCTGCTGTTCGGCCTTCATTTCCCGGGTAAAGAGGTCGTAGATCTCCCTGACAATCGAAATCTCGGTTTCGGGCCCAGGCACCAGTACGACTCGATCAGTTTGAAGGCTTTTTCTTTGTCCTCGCGCAAGCAGCTCTTTGGCGCTACGATCTTGGTCCACCAGCAGGCGTCGCAATCCGTATCCGGCGGCCCCGCCTTGTCGAAACCCCAGTTCGATCAGATGTCCTTGGCCGTGGAAGACTTTTACAGACAATTCACGGCTATATTCCCCTGCCATTACGCGCTTCACTGTTTTCAGAACGGCCGCCGACATGCTGCCGTCATTTTCGAATGGCTCGGCGCAGTAGTGCACTTTGACGTTGGAACGACGACACACGAACTCGTAGTACGCGCTCTCGTCCGCATCCAGGAAGCGCCCCCAGCGGCTGACGTCATATACGAGGATTATGCTGAAATCTTCCTGCCCGGCCTCAATATCCCGCAGTAGAGCTCGCAAACCCTTGCGACCTTCGAGGTTCAAGCCTGTCTTGCCGTCATCTGCGTAAGTGCGCACGATCTCTATGCCGCGCGATTCTGCATAGCTTCGAATGATTTCAGACTGATTTTCTGTGGAGTACCGCTGATGTTCAGTGGACATGCGCACGTATTGCGCGGCGCGGGTGGGGTAGGTCGGAGATGCCATAGTCTGCTTTCGCACACACACTCCAACTAAAAGCAATGACGGATCTGCACGCGGCCTTTTGATCTAATCGTCGAGGTTCAAAATCCAGAATCGCTGGATTTGGGGAACTGATCGACGAAACGGCCCCTACAACCGCACCAAGCACAGGAAAGAAACAACGGATCGAGTTTCCCTACTGCCCTCTGCCATGTCAACGAGGTTAGAGGTTGGACGGGAGCAGCGGCGTAGCCAACTTCGGTAGTAGTTCGCGCTGATCTCGCATCACACGTGGGCATTCTGCTCGAGGAGGCTATCGAAGTGGAACCTTGATCCGTCACGCTGGCCCGGATTCGACGGCGGTGCCGGTACTCCCGCTGCCGGTCGCGATGGTCCGCCCGTCCTTCCGGACTCTGCTGATGGCGGCGGTTGGCAGAGCGGCGTTGTTGCTGGCGCGCCTGAATTCGGCACGGCAGGCTGCAATAGCGCTGGCCTCGGTCACAATGGGGACAAATCCAGAACACCGCGTGACACCGGCAGCAAACCCGTCGCCGGAGAACAACGTCGCCATGATTCGCCATCCACGTTGCCAAGTGGGGCTGGACAGCTCCCCTTCTCGCGATAAGGTAAGAACCATCTTCTATAGATGGCTAGCGTATATGGAACGCTGAGGCCATCCTTATCGGGGACGAGTGGAAACGATGATTGCGAGAGGGTCGATGTAATGCGGAAAATGCTCAGGAAAAGATTCTCGCCCAACGGCGGGGAGTAGGCCGGTGCGCGTCGATTAAACCTTCCATGCTGGATGGTGTGCCGTAATCCAGCCTTCAACAATGTCCAAAAACGACTTAGCGTGCAGTAGCAGTTCATTGGCTTCGGTGCCTGTGGCGATGGTTGCGCCAGTGTAGTCGATTTCGTTCCGTTTGCGCCGGCAGGCGTCGAAGTAGTCGGTCAAATGCTCGGCTGGCTTGCCGAGTGCCAACCGGGCTCCCTCGAAGGTTAGCCGATGATGTCCCGGAACACTCGCGACACGGTATCCGGCGCAAGCAACTGCCATCTTTGCGGTCTGAAGCGCCG
>Ga0181520_10000148_pt1 | contig 143445 bp, 113 predicted proteins | sample PEATcosm2014_Bin_29_FD_132451 | JGI IMG/M metagenome (GOLD analysis project Ga0181520, IMG submission 132451) | Peatland microbial communities from MTU Mesocosm Facility, Houghton, MI, USA - PEATcosm2014_Bin02_30_metaG | ecosystem: Environmental > Terrestrial > Soil > Wetlands > Peat | place... | reverse complement strand
TCGATTCCGAAAACTCCTGGTCAGCTTTGAAAAGACCGAGGCGAGCTACCTCGCCTTGCTCTCCCTAGCCGCCGCCATGATTTGCTGGAGGCAGACAACTTCTATTTACGGATAAGTTCTTAGTCCCTATTGTTGCTGCTGCATCTGCTGCAAATCGCTGAAGGGCAGGATGGGCGGGGCGGGCTGCTGGGCACGCTCGACCAGCACGCTCCAGTCTTCGGGAATGGGCAAAGTGCGGTCGAGCGCCGGGGCGCGTTCGCTGGCCTCGACATGGACGGCGACGTAGAGTTCGCTCTCGGTCGTGCCGCGAAAGACGCCATGGGTGGGGGGAACGTCGGCGTAGTCGCGGCCCACGGCGGTACGCAGGTGACGATGATGCGCCACCAGGTTGTTGGTGGGGTCGAAGCCCACCCAGCCCAGATGCGGCATCAGCGCCTCAACCCAGGCGTGGGTGGCGTCGGGCGTGGAGCGGTCGTGGTCTTCGCGGCTGCGGTAGAGGTAGCCCGAGACATAGCGCGCGGGAATGCGCACATGGCGCAGCAGCGCGATCATGGTGTGGGCAAAGTCCTGGCAGACGCCCTTGCCGCTGACGATGGCCTCATCGATAGGCGAATCGACGCGCGTAGAGCGGGGTTCGTAGTCGAAGTAGTTGAAGAGGCGCTGATTCAGCTCCTGCACCAGCATGAGGGGATCGTCGCGGCGGGTGACCTCCATCTGCTCGGCCAGCAGGATGAGGGCGGGCGTCTCGACGGCAAAGGTGCTGGGCAGCAGCATCTCCCAGTAATCGCCCTCTTCGATCATTTCGTCGAGCGCGGCCCATGCGTCGGGAGCGAGAAAGGCGGGTACATCGGGCAGCGGCTGTTGCTCGACCACCGACTCGGCGACGATGACCAGTTGATTGTGCTCGCCGGGGATGTCAAAGTGCTGCACGTTGTTGCCGAGATGGTCGCGATAGCTGAAGACGCGGCAGCGCGGGCTGACCGAGAGCGAAAAAGAGAGACAGTGCTGATTCGAGTCGGAGCGCGGATTCATGCGCGCCTCCATGATGCTCTCGCTGATGGGATGCGAGTAGCGGAAGCGGGTCAGATGGCGGATGGAATAGAAGTTCATGTTCGCTCTCCGATTTGCTTGTGAACAGAGATCAGGGGTCAGTGGTCAGGGATCAGTGGTCAGTGGTTAGTGGTTGGTGGTCAGGGAATGTTGCCTGCGCTGAACCAGCAAATCGGCAACTGCACTCCAGTCCCTTGTTCCCTCAGTCCCTTGTTCCCTTGTTCCCTCAGTCCCTTGTTCCCTTGTTCCCTCTCATTACACCGCCAGCGCGGATTGAATCGAGTAGTGGACGTAGTTGCGGTAGATGTACTCGTGAATGCGCAGGCACTGCTCGCGTACCGAGCGCAGAAAGTGCGTTGCGTCGCCGCTGAGGATCTCGCCGATGGTGGTGAAGTCGAGCATGGCGTTCAGCCGGCCCACGCCCGCGGTCAACTCGCTGGGAGCGCGGCGGCCGCCGGTATTCTGAATGGACTCGATAGCGTCGCGGGTGCCGTCCACGCAGTAGCGAATGGCGTGGGGAAAGTCGGGATTGAGTAACAGGAATTCGAGAATGCGCCCCGGCGTTAGGTCGGCGGTGTAGACCTGGCAATAGGCCTCGAAGGATGTGCAGCAGCGCAGCAGGCCAACCAACTCGAGGTACGGATAGACGGACTGATCCCGCTCCTGGGGCAGAAGCAGTTCGTTCTGATGCACCTCCAGCAGCGTGGCGGTGGCGTAGGCGCGCTCCAGGTAGCGGGCCAGACGAATGAACTGCCAGCCCTGGCCGTGGATCATGGTGGTATCGCTGACCCCGATAAAGAGGTGAATGCCGTCGACAATGGTGGAGAGCGCATCGTTGATGCCGACGTCGAACTGCTCCTGCAACTGCGGCGAATGAATCTGATGGAAGAGCCGGTTGATGCGCTGCCACTGCTCGCTGCTGATCTCTTCGCGTACCTGGCGGGCGTTTTCGCGCGCGCCGTCGATGCAGAAGGTGACCGAGGCCGGGATGAGGCTGTCGAAGACCAGTTTGTGGGCCATGGATTCGATGTTGCCGTCCCAGTCCAGGCCTTCGGGCTTGCCCACCGAGGCCACCAGCCGCTGCCAGCGCGTCTCGGCGCTGATGGCGCCGGTGTCGAGCATCAGGCCCATGGTCACATCCAACTGGCGCACAGTGTTCTCGGCCCGCTCCAGATAGCGGCTCATCCAGTAGAGACTGTCGGCTACGCGCGATAACATGAGGCGGCTCCCTGTCTTGGCTTCTAGCTGCTAGCTTCTAGCCGCTAGCTCCGAGCTGCTAACTTCCAACTTCAGATCGTTGATTCAAGTTGCGGGCGGCTAAAAACGAAAGCTAGCAGCTAGAAGCTAGTAGCTAGAGGCCTATTCGAGCACCCAGGTATCCTTGCTACCCCCGCCCTGCGAGGAGTTGACCACCAGCGATCCCTTTTGCAGGGCCACGCGGGTCAGCCCGCCGGGGACGATATTGACCTTGTCGCCGACCAGGATGTAGGGGCGCAGATCCACATGGCGCGGCTCCAGATGGTTGCCGATCAGGCAGGGCGCGCGAGAGAAGTCGAGCGTGGGCTGGGCAATGTAGTTGCGCGGATTAGCCTGGATCTGGCGGGCGAACTCCTCGCGCTGCTGGGCCGTCGAGTGCGGGCCGATCAACATGCCGTAGCCGCCGCTCTCGCCCACCGCCTTGACCACCAGTTTGTCCAGATTGGCCAGCACGTGGCGGCGTTCTTTCTCTTCGGTGAGCAAGTAGGTTTCCACGTTGTTCAGGATGGGATCTTCGTCCAGGTAGTAGCGGATGATGCGCGGCACATAAGCGTAGAGCGCCTTGTCGTCGGCCAGACCCGTGCCGAAGGCGTTGGTCACCGTCACGTTGCCGGCGCGATAGGCGTTGAAGAGACCGGCGCAGCCCAGCGACGAATCGGAACGGAAGACCAGCGGATCGCTGAAGTCGTCGTCCACGCGGCGATAGATGACATCGACGCGCTTCAGCCCGCCGGTGGTGCGCATGTAGACCACGTTGTCGTGGGTGACCAGATCGCGGCCCTCGACCAGATCGATGCCCATCTGCCGGGCCAGATAGGTGTGCTCAAAGTAGGCGGAGTTGAAGACTCCCGGCGTGAGCAGCACTATATTGGGCTCGGGCCGGCCCTCGGGCGCCAGCGAGCGCAGCGTCGCCAGCAGCAGTTGGGGATAATGTTCGATAGGCCGTACGCCGTAGCTGTGAAAGAGCTGGGGAAAGGTGCGGCGCATGACGCGGCGGTTGGTCAGCATGTAACTGACGCCGGAGGGGACGCGCAGATTGTCTTCGAGGACCACAAACTCGCCGGTGTTCAGCCGCAGCAGGTCGGAGCCAACCACTGCCACGTAAACATTGCGCGGCACCTGCAATCCGCGCATCTGGCGGCGATAGTGCTTGCAGCTATAGACCAGCTCGCGGGGAACCACACGGTCGGCCAGGATCTTGGCGTCGGAGTAGACATCGCGCAAAAAGAGGTTGAGCGCGGTAATGCGCTGCGTCAGTCCGCGCTCGATGCGGTCCCACTCCGGTGCAGTAATCAGCCGGGGCAGCAGATCGTAGGGGAAGATGCGTTCGGTGCCCTCGTCGCGGCCGTAGACGGTGAAGGTGATTCCCTGGGTGAGAAAGGAAAGATCGGCCGACTGCTTGCGGCGCTGCAACTCCTCTTCCGGCAGGCTGGCCAGGGCTTCTGCCAGGGCGCGGTAGTGCGGCCGCAAGTCGCCCGAGGGCAGGCGCATCTCGTCGTAGGCCTGGTCGAGGGCATAGTCCCCGTAGAGCGCATCCAATTCGAGCGAAGACGTACTCATAGGCATCGCGCTTTCCATTGAACGAGTCTAAAGCGCGGACGGCGAATGTACCACCCTTCCAGAACCGAATGCCCCCGCATCCTGCCCCTTTCGGGCCTCTTCGCCCCTCGCCGCCCATGCCTTGTACACCATTCGTACCAGCCAGGGCATAAAGGAGGCGTGAGGAAATCGCTGGGAGGGAAGTAGACGGCCAAGCGATTGTGTTTGCATGCACATCTTCCGCCGCCAGTGGTAACATTGTTACTACTTGGAGGGACGAAATGCTGGCAACGATTCGCCGTCTAGGCAATTCGCAAGGGGTGCTGATTCCCAAGCCGCTGCTGCAACAGGTTGGTTTAGTGGATCGGGCGGAGATGCTGGTGGAAGGGGATGCACTGGTGCTGCGCCGTCCCAAGGCCGAACCGCGCAGCGGATGGGCCGCAGCCAGCCAGCGCTTGGCCGCTCTGGACGATGACTCTCCGGTTCTGCCCGAATTCGCCAATGAGGGCGATGCGGAGCTCTCCTGGTGACGGCGGCGGCAAAACCTGCTGCCGTAAAACGCGGCGAGATCTGGCTGGTCAACCTCGATCCAACCCTGGGCAGCGAAATTCAGAAGACGCGGCCTTGTGTGGTCATCTCTCCGCCGGAGATGCACGACTACCTGCGTACTGCGATCATTGCTCCCATGACCACCGGAAGCCACCCCGCGCCCTTCCGCATCCCTGTTCACCATGCAGGCAAGGATGGGCTGATACTGCTCGATCAGTTGCGCGCCATCGATAAAACGCGCCTGGTGAAGCGCTCTGGGGCGATTGTTCCGGAGACATTGAACGCAGTTCTGGAGACACTCGGTGAGGTCTTTGCGAGGTAATCAGGCGGTCGTTGGAGTCTTGCGATTTTCTAAACCTTGCAACAGAGCAGTCAGAACTAGAAATCAGAGCCAGCGCATTTTCTATTGGGAAATGGAAACATCGGGCTTTTGTTTCATTCGTAAAAACCCGCCCAGCACTCCGCAGGCCGGACTTGCAAGCAGTATCAATAGCTGGATGAAGAACGGGTGAGTTTCTTTCCCGGAGGCCATCGAGAATATACCCAGACTGACACAAAGAAAAGAAGAAAGCCCTCCATTGAGCATCCCCGCACGTTTAGCGATGACCGCGGCGATATAACCACCGAGCACAGAACAAGCAAGACCGAGAGCAATCTGAGTCAAATAAAGCGGCATATTTCCTTTCATAGCCGCCATTATCGCCGTTTGCATCTGCGTATTCGGAGTGTGAGAAAAATCCACTTTCGAGATGGCATAAATCGCAAAAGGGATTCCTAAAAGGACAGATGAAACTATGTCTACAACAGCGCCGGTTAGAACTCCAAGAATTGAAACCTTCTTCACGTGCCCTCCATTCATGGAGAGAATGATACATCAAACCAAACGGGCGGCGTGAGTTCTGTAGAACGGTATTGCCTGTCGTTGCTCAGGATCTTCGCAATCCAGATCGAGGTCAGGAAGTTCTTGATAGAAGTCGAGGCCTTCTCTGCCTTTGGCCTCGCTCTGGACTACCTCTGGAGATGCTATAAATTACAACGATGCCCAGGTATCCCCAGAGCGGTCCCCGCAAGATGCGCCTGTTGCCGCTGGTGGCGGCAACCTTCTTCATGGTCTCGGGCGGGCCGTACGGCATTGAAGAGATTCTGGGCGGCGCGGGGTTTGCTCGCGCCATTGTGATCCTGCTGGCGCTGCCGGTGCTGTGGAGCCTGCCCACCGCGCTGATGGTCGGCGAACTGGCCGCGGCGCTGCCGGCGGAGGGCGGCTTTTATACCTGGGTGCGGCGGGCGATGGGGCCCTTCTGGGGCTACCAGGAAGGCTGGCTTTCACTCTCCGCCAGCATCTTCGATATGGCCATCTACCCGGCGATCTTTGTGCAGTATCTGAGCCAGTACGATGCGGCGCTGACCGCCGGGGGGCGCGGCTACCTCTGGTCCCTGGCGGTGGTTCTGCTCTGCTGCCTATGGAATCTGCGCGGGGCGCCTGCCGTGGGCGACGGCTCGATGGCCCTCTTCGCACTGCTGCTGACGCCGTTTGCGGTGCTGGTGGTTTTGGGGTTGTGGAGCGGCTTTACGCTGCATCCGGCGGTGCAATGGAGCCGCCCTGCCTCGGCCTCGGCTCTGTCCACCGCGATCCTGGTCGCGCTGTGGAACTACATGGGCTGGGACAATGCCTCGACGGTGGCCCAGGAGGTCGAGAATCCGCAGCGAACCTATCCCCGCGCCATGCTCGGCGCCACGGCGCTGGTCGCCGCCAGCTACGTGCTTCCGCTGGTTGCCGTGGCCGTGGCCGGCTTTTCGGTGGAGAACCTGCGTACCGGCGACTGGGCCAGTGTGGCGTCCAAGCTGGGCGGGCCTTGGCTGGGGCTGGCCGTCATTGCCGGAGGCGCACTGACCGGCATCGGCATGTTCAATGCGCTGGTGATGAGCTACTCCCGCCTGCCCATGGCCATGGCCGAGGACGGGATGCTGCCGCGCTGTCTGGCCCAGCGCAATCGCCGCGGCGTGCCCTGGGTCAGCGTGCTGGTCTGCGGTGCGGGTTGGGCGCTGGCGCTGAAGCTGCCCTTCGACCGCCTCATCTCCATCGACCTGATTCTTTATGGCTCAAGCCTGCTGCTGGAGTTCATCGCTCTGGTGGTTCTACGCCTGCGCGAGCCGGCTCTGGAGCGGCCCTTCCGGGCAGGCAACCTGACCTTTGCCTGCCTGCTGGGGATCGGTCCGGCGGCGCTGATTGCCTATGCCCTCTACGCCTCTCGCGACGAGAAACTGATGGGAGCGATCCCGGCCCTGCTCTTTGCCCTCGGGGTTGCCCTGTTGGGACCGGTGTTCTATTGGCTGACGGCCGCACGCAAGCCATACAGAGCTGCGATCGACCGGTGAGAATCGGAGAATGTTGCGCGACGCCAGCGGGTGAGCCAATCCAGAGCGCCGGCACATTCAGGGAGGCATACCGTTCTTCGCTTACCGTTTTCCGTGTTACGATAAACGTTAAGCATGATTCAATCTTTTGCCGACGATGAAACGGAAGCGGTCTTTTTGACCGAGACGAGCCGACGATGGGCCAACATCGCGCGGATAGCGGCACGGCGGTTGCACGCTGTAGATTTCGCCTCGGCGCTAGAGGATTTGGCGAATCCGCCCGGTAACCGTCGGGAGAAGCTGAAAGGCGACCGGGAGGGCTTTTTGAGCATCCGTATCAACAGCCAATACCGGGTATGTTTCCGCTGGGACGGCAAAGACGCCTGGGATGTGGAGATCGTCGATTACCACTGAGATTGTTGAACATCGTGAAGGAGTTCGGGCCATGAGCATTGCACGTCAACACGAGCAGAGAGGTGTGCCGATTCACCCCGGCGAGTTCTTGCGGGAGGATTTTCTCGTTCCGCTACAACTTTCGGCCAATGCACTGGCTTTGTCCCTGAGGGTGCCAGTGACACGTATCTCGGAGATTCTGCGGGAACGTCGTGGAATTACCGCGGATACGGCGTTGCGGCTGTCGCGGTACTTCGGCACAACACCCGATTTCTGGATGAAGATGCAGATGTCGTACGATCTTGCATTGGCCAGCCGTGAATCAACCACCCGCATTGAGATCGAAATCCGCCCCCGACCCCTGACGCTTGAACAGGACGAGGCCGAAGAACAAGCCATTGCCTGAAAGAGCAGGCAAGATGAACAATCTCTACAATGAATGCAGCGCTTTTTGGAGCGCCAATTGCCAGAGAAGCATCAGCCGGTTACCGAATTTCAGGGCTTTACCAGGAAACGAGTCTTAGGAAACCATGTCCACGACCCAGAACAAGGACTATTACGCGACGCTCGGGGTGAAAAAGACCTCCACCCCGGAAGAGATCCGCAAGGCCTTCCGCAAGGCGGCGCGGCGCTATCACCCGGACGTCAACCCCAACGATAAGCGGGCGGAGGAGAAGTTCAAGGAAATCTCCGAAGCCAACGACGTGTTGAGCGACGACAAGAAGCGCAAGGTCTACGACCAGGTGGGTTACTACTCCGACCAGATCGACCCGGCGCAGGCCGAGGCCTTTGCCTATGCGCGCAAGTCAGGCGGCCACGCGCCGGTGGACTTTGGCGGCTTCGACTTCTCCGGCTTCCAGGGCGAGCCGGGGCAGTATCCGGGAGCGCAGACGGGCGCGGCGGGCAATCCGGCGGCGTGGGGCAGTTTCAAAGACATCTTCAGCGGCATCTTCAGCGGCGCGCAGCAGCCGCAGCGTCCGCAGGGCCCGCAGCCCGGCACCGACCTCGAATACCAGGCCGCGGTGGACTTCTGGACGGCCATCCGCGGCGGCCAGGCGCGCCTGCAGGTGCACCGCCAGGAGGTCTGCCCCCACTGCCAGGGTCAGGCGCACACCATGGGCCCCATGCAGTGCCCGGAGTGCAACGGCACCGGCCAGGTGACGCAGATGGGTGGGCGGATGAAGTTCAATATTGCCTGCCCGCGCTGCAACGGCCAGGGCCGCACCACCAACGCGTGTGGGGTCTGCTTTGGCGAGGGCACGGTCAGCCGCAGCGAGACGGTGGACTTCCGCATCAAGCCGGGAACCCGGGATGGGCAGCGCATCCGCCTGCAAGGCAAGGGCAACGCCGGGCTCAACGGCGGCCCGGCCGGGGACTTGTTTGTCATTGTTCGCACCGCCGAACACCCGGTCTTCACCCGCGTGGGCGACGATGTGCAGTTGACCGTGCCGGTGACCATCGCCGAGGCCTCGCTGGGCGCTAAAGTGGACGTGCCCACCATCGACGGCCGGGCGCAGTTGAAGATCCCTCCCGGCACGCAGAGCGGGCAAAAGCTGCGCATGAGAGAGCGCGGCGTGGAGAACTCGCAGCGCCCCGGCCAGCGCGGCGACCAGATTGTGACAGTCGAAGTCGTGGTGCCCACGCTGCAAGACGAGCGCAGCAAAGAGATCATGCGCGAACTGGCCAAGCTGAACGGCCAGGACCCGCGGCTGGCGCTCTTTGAAAAGATGTAATTGAGTGAGGCTCCCGTGCAATCTGAGTTCTTTGAATGGGATGATGACAAGGCGGAACTCAATCTCCGGAACCACGGAGTGGATTTTCAAGAAGCCCGGACAGTTTTTGAAGATTCGTTTGCCATTACCGTGGCGGATGATCTTCATTCAGAGGATGAGTTAAGATCGAACACAATAGGTTTTTCTCTCCTTTCAAGGGTCTTATTGGTAGTCCATGCGGTGCGTCAGGAGCGGATTCGCCTGATTAGCGCGAGAAAGGCGACTCCCTCGGAGAGGTCTCAATATGAATCGGAACGCTGAGAATGTCGAGTTGTCGAGGGGCGACGAAATGAGGCCTGAATACGACTTCAGCAAAGGGCTGCGTGGAGTCCATGCATTCAGGTTCTCGAAGCTCTCTTCGGATGAAGCACTGGTTCTTGACTATTGGCAGGGTAAAGGGTTTGAGGTTGCCGCCTTTGCCAAAAATGAGATGCGCGATTTGAAGACTCCCGATTTTCGACTTTCTCGCGACGGCCATGAGGTAGCCTTGTGCGAGGTCAAGTCCTTTCAAAGAGACGAATGGCTTGAGGATCAACTCAAGAACGCACTCTCCGGCGAACTGGTGGGAGGCTTGCGTCCCGATCCGATTTTCAATCGCATCAGCAATGCAATTCATACCGCATTTAAACAACTCGATAGTGTGAATTCCGATCATAGACTGTTGAATTTCTTGTTTCTGGTGAATCATGACACCAGCGCGAAGGCGGAGGATTTGGACCGTGTGCTTACCGGTTATGAAGATCCATTGCATGAGCGTTTTGACCCAACTTGTATGCAGTTTTCTGAGGAACGGATTCGCGAAGAAAAGAAAAGGATCGATCTCTTTGTTTGGATGGACTTTCTAAAACCGGATCGGATTCGCATAAGACGCTATTTCTTCGGGAATCCGGAAAACAGCAATTTGGTTTGCGATCTTCTGAAAATCGATCCTACCCAAATCAAGATGCTCCCACCAGCAGCTTAGGTCGAAGAATTATGGCGGCAAAACGCAAATCCAAGGGCGCGTACATGATCTCGGCGGTGGCCGAGATGTATGAGATTCATCCGCAGACGCTGCGCCTCTACGAGCGCGAGGGACTGCTCAAGCCATCGCGCACCGAGGGCAACACAAGGCTGTATACCGACGAAGACCTGGAGCGGCTGGAGTTCATCCTGAATCTCGCCCGCGATCTGGGCGTGAACATCGCCGGCATCGCCATTATTTTGCAGATGCGCGAGCGCATGGAAGAGATGAACCGGCAGATGCAGAGCTTTGTCGAGTACGTGCGCTCGGAGATGCTGACGCGCTTTCAGCAGGCCGCGCCCTCGGGCGGAGCCGCCATCGTGCCCCTGCGTAAAATGGCGGTGGTCAAACCGGCTGCCGCCAAAGCCACGACGGCGGCCAAGACGGTTGCCGCGAAGAAATCCTAGACTCACTTTTTCTCATCCCTCCTCGATGCAGGTATTCTTAAACCTGCATGTCGTACGCTTGGTTTGGATTGGCCGTCTTCGGCCTGATTACATCGTCGGTCTTTGCCGGAATGGTGCTGTGGGCAGTTCCCGGCTACCTGCGGGACGTGCTGGCCGCTCGGGTGGCGGCTAGCGCGCGACCCGGATTCACCCCTCCTTTGTCGCTGCTCAAGCCGGTGCATGGGGCCGAACCCAATCTCGACGCCCATCTGGCCAGCTTCTTTGTGCAGGATTATCCCGTCTACGAGATTCTTTTCTGTGCCCGAACGGCCGATGACGCCGGTTTGCAGACGGCGCGGCGAGTGGCGGCGCGTTATCCGCAGATCCCCGTGAAGTTTCTGGTCACCGGCGGCCAGCCCGATTACATTAACGCCAAGGTCGCCTCGATGGAATTGATGGAGACCGCGGCTTCTCACGAGATTCTGGTCATCAGCGACAGCGACGTGCGCGTGATGCCAGACTACCTGCGCGCCGTGGCGCTTCCCTTCCGGGACCCGCAAGTGGGCGCCATGACCTGCCCCTATCGCGGCGTGGCCGCCGAGGGCGGTTTGTGGGCGCGTATCGAGGCCGTCGGCATGAGCGTGGAGATGACCGCCGGGGTGCTGGTGGCGCGGGCTCTTGAAGGAATGCAATTCACGCTGGGGCCGACCATGGCCTTCCGCCGCGAGACGATCCGGCGCATGGGCGGTTTCAAGGTGACGGCCGACCATTGCGCCGACGATTTCGTGCTGGGTAACGAGACCTGGAAGCTGGGCCAGACGGTGGTGCTGAGCCATCACGCCATCGACCACATGGTCATCAATTCGAGCTTTGGCGCATCCATGAAGCATCAGGTTCGGTGGATGAAGTCCACGCGTTTTTCCCGGCCCAAGGGGCATTTCGGCACGGCGTTGACCTTCGCCATGCCCTTCGGGTTGCTGGGACTGGCTGCGGGCGTGGCGCTGGGCCACTGGAGTTGGGGGCTGGCGCTGCTGGCCTGGAGCCTGGCCACGCGGCTGGCCATCTCCATCGCCGTGGGCCGGTTGGCGGTGCGCGACACGAGCTGGTTCGGGCTGTTGGTGCTTTATCCGCTGCGCGATCTCATGGGCATCGGCTTCTGGGCCGCCAGCTACCTGGGCAGCAAGATCCTGTGGCGGGGAGAGGTCTTCCAGTTGCTGCCCGGCGGGAAGATGAGGGCAGCCGAATGACTGCTGGCCGCAGGGGCGGAGGCTTCGCTCAGCCAGATGGACAGGAGAAAACCATGGGGTCAAACCATGCATTGGTCTATTCCGGCGTGACGCCGCAACAGTTTGCTGCTTTGGCAGCCAAGGCGCAGGCGGCTGGAATCGCCTTTGCAGGCAATCAGGGCAAGGCGATGAAGTTTGGCGCGGAAGTGGCCTGGAATTATCAACCCGAAACCGGCCAACTCACGCTGGAGTGCCTGCAAGCGCCGTTCTTCCTCTCCCCGCAGGCGGTATTGGCGCAGATCGACTCGATGGTCCGGGAGAGCATGAGCTGAGGACGGGAATCGTCCGGCAATCCTTAGCCAATTCCCGCCTTCCACTCCGTTATCGGTCTCCCAACTCCTTGGCAAAAGCGTAGAAGAAATCCAGCGATTTCCAGTAGGAATCGATGGGCAGGCGTTCGTCCTGGCCGTGGGCGCGGTCGTCGTCGCGCTCCAGAGCAATGGCCGAATATCCATAGCAGGGAATGCCCGCCTGGGCAAAGTAGATGGAATCGCTGGCCCCGTTCTCCATCACCGGCGTCACCGGCACGCCCGGCCAGATCGCCTGGGTCAGGCGGGTGAGCGGTTCGAAGACCTCGGGGATGGGCGCGGGCGGGACCATGGCCTTGCGTTCCGGCGCGGTATCGGAGACCAATCCGCCGTCGGAGACGTACTTCACGCTCAGCTTGGCGTCGCCCAGAATGCCGATCAGTTGCTGGCGGATCTCTTCCGGCGAGTGGCCGGGGAAGATGCGGCAGTTCACAATGGCTTGGGCGGTCTGCGCCAGGGCGTTGTTGGCGTGGCCGGCGTTGAGCCGCGTGGCCACGCAGGTGGTGTGAAAGTTGGCGTTGAAGGCGGGTTCGGCGCTCAGCCGCTCAGCCGCCGCAAGATCGGGAGGCGTAGCTGTAACGGCGCGCATATCGGCGGCGGTCTGCCCTGTCTCCCGCGCGGCCAGATTGCGGAAGTAGGTGCGCGTCACCTCGTTCATCTCGAAGGGGAATCTGTAGGCCGCCAGCCGGTCGAGCGCCGCGGTCAGAGCGTAGATGGCGTTGTCGGGCCGCGGGCGGGAGCTGTGCCCGCCGGGATTGACGGCGGTGATCTGAAAGTCGGCGTAGACCTTCTCCGTGGCTTCCACATCGGCCACGACGGTGCGGCCATGATCGAGTTCGATGCCGCCGGCGTCGGGATTGATGACGAAGGCCGCGTCCACCAGATCGCGATGCTGACGCACCAGGAAATCGGCGCCGTTGAACTTGCCGCCCTCCTCATCGGCGGTGAGGGCCAGGATCAGGTCGCGGCGGGGATGGTAGCCCTCGCGGTGCAGGCGGAGGAAGACAGCCGCCAGAGCGGCGTCGGAGTCCTTCATGTCCTGCGTGCCGCGCCCGTAGTAGTAGCCGCCCTTCTCGACAAATTGAAAGGGATCCGTGGACCAGTCGGCGCGCAGCGCCTGCACCACATCCATGTGACCGAGAAAGAGCGCCGGTTTTTTCCCGTTGGGCGCGGCGGCGCGCAGGCGAACCACCAGATTCATCTTGCGGGCATCGGGGCCGATCAACTGCGCATCCTCGGGGGCAAAGCCGGCCGCCAGAAAGCGCTTTTGCAGCGCCGCGGTGGCGGTGGTGACATTGCCCTGCGGCGTGTCGGTGGTGTTGATCTCGATGAGTTGCTTGAAGATCTCCAGCGCCAGGGCGCGATCCTCGCTGGAGGCCGCGGGCAATGGGCTCTGGGCAGCGGCGCAAGTGGCTGCCAGCAGAAGCGCTACAGTTGCGGCCCATTTCGTCAGCTTCATCAGGGAAGAGGCGTTCTGCATCCGATTTCGCATCGAAATTCGAGTCATGGGAAGATTGTACGCACCTGCGGGCGAACTTCCCGTGGTTTTTTGCGCGCCCAACTCCGGCCCGCAGGAGAGAGCAAGGAGCAGTCGACGGTATCCTTTCGCCGTTCGGCCGGCTCCCACCGGCAGCCCCGGCTGGACTACACTGTGGGGATGGAAAACCAGAGCATTTCGTCTGCCGCGATCGAGCCGCGCTCTCCACAGGGCGATTTTGTCAATGAACCGTTCGTCGATTTCAAGGCTCAAGAGAACGCCCGCGCCATGCGCGCAGCCTTGGATCGGGTGGTCGGCCAATTGGGCCGCGAGTACCCGCTGATCATCGGCGGCGAGCGAATCGAGACAGAGAAGAAGATTCATTCCATCAATCCCGCGCGCCCCGCTCAAGTGGTCGGCGTACATCAACAGGCGGGCGCGGCTGAGGTCGAGCCGGCCATGAAGGCGGCGCTAAAAGCCTTCGAGAGCTGGAGCCGGACGCCGGTTGAGACGCGGGTCTCGCTGTTGCTGGGCGCTGCCGCGACGATCCGCCAGCAGCACTTCGAGTTCTGCGCCTGGCTCACCTACGAAGTCGGCAAGAACTGGGCCGAAGCCGACGCAGATGTGGGCGAGACCATCGACTTTCTGGAGTTTTACGCGCGCGAGGCGTTGCGCCTGGCCGCCGCCAAGACGCCTATCCAATTCCCCGGCGAGCGCAACGAGCTGCATTACGTCCCTCTGGGCGTAGGCGCGGTGATTCCGCCCTGGAACTTCCCCTTCGCCATCATGGCGGGAATGACGGCGGCGGCCATCGTCTGCGGCAACACGGTGGTGCTGAAGCCGTCGAGCGACGCGCCGACGATTGCCGCCAAGTTCATGGAAGTGCTGGAAGAGGCCGGCCTGCCGGCGGGCGTAGTCAACTTCTGCCCCGGCTCGGGAGCCACCTTTGGCAATGCGCTGGTCGAGCATCCGCAGGTGCGGTTCATCTCCTTTACCGGCTCGAAGGCGGTGGGCCTCCAGATTCACGAGCGCGCCGCCCGCACCCCGCCCGGCCAGATCTGGATCAAGCGCACGGTGCTGGAGATGGGCGGCAAAGACTCGATCCTGGTCTGCGCCGACGCCGATCTCGATGCCGCCGTCGCCGCCGTCGCCGCCTCGGCCTTCGGCTTCAGCGGGCAGAAGTGCTCGGCCTGCTCGCGAGCGATTATCGAGACCCCGGTCTACGAGGAGTTCATCGCGCGGCTGCTGAAGTGCGTCGCAAAGTTGACGGTGGGCGACCCGGTGGAGAACCACAACCTGGGCCCGGTGGTGAACGAGGGCGCGCTCAAGTCCATGTTGATTTATATCGAAAAGGGCAAGCAGGAGGGCCGGCTGATCGCGGGCGGGCGCGCTGTGGAAACCGCCGATGGCGGCTATTTCCTGGAGCCGACTGTCTTTGCCGGCATCGCTCCCGACGCTGTTTTGGCCCAGGAAGAGGTCTTCGGGCCGGTGCTGGCGCTGATCGAAGTGGCCAGCTTCGAAGAAGGCTTGAAGGTCGCCAACAACACCGAGTACGGACTGACCGGATCGATCTACTCAACGGATCGCAAGAAGCTGGACATCGCCCGCCGGGAGTTCCATGTGGGCAATCTCTATTTCAATCGCAAATGCACCGGGGCAATGGTGGGCGCGCACCCCTTTGGCGGCTTTAACATGAGCGGCACCGACTCCAAGGCTGGCGGCCCGGATTACCTGCTGCTCTTCACCCAGGCCAAAAGCGTCGGGGAAAAGCTGTAAACACCGGTACTGCTTGCAGCAGGTATCGGATTCCTCCCGCAGGGAGGGAATGAGAGTAGCCAGGGGTGAAGCGCAGCGGAACCCCTGGGTTCAAATACACCGATGTCTTTTTACGTTCCGCAGGGACAGAATGCGCTTTCAGCATTGGACGATGCGGAGCAGTTCCCAAGGCGCGTTGTACGTGCCGCATGGCATCGCAAACATCGCAAGGCAGTTTTTCAGGCCGGCCCTGTGGGGCGGCTGCACACCTGGACGCTTTCCAGGGGTTCCGCTACGCTCCACCTCTGGCTACTTTCATGCCATCCCGTCGGGACGGCTTCCCGCCGTCGATACCAACCTGGCGAGGCAGCAGGTAAAATGCAAAGCAATGAGCGGCGAAACGGAACCTACTGTCTCTATCGAATTCAAGGTCAATGTAGGCCCTGGCAGCTTCACCGCCCAGGCCACAGTCCCGGCGGGTCCGACCAACCTCACGGCGATTCTGCCGGTGATCCAGTCTATCGAAGATTCGCTGACCGGCGGCATCTGCGAGCAGTTGGCGGCCGAGGGCGAGCCGGTGAGCTGCGCGGCGGGCTGCGGGGCCTGTTGCCGGCAACTGGTTCCCGTCTCTCTTTTTGAGGCCGAGGCCCTCTCGGACTGGATGCGCACCCTGAGCGAAGAGCAATTGCAGGTGCTGGAACGCCGCTTTGCGCGCACCGTGTCGGCTCTTGCCGATGCTGGGATGCTGGAACGTCTGGAGCAATTGGACTGGATGAACGACGATGCAGGAGCGCGGCAGTTGTGCATCGACTATCTGCGCCTGCACATTCCCTGCCCCTTTCTTGAGGCCGAATCCTGCTCGATTCACCCCATCCGGCCGCTGATCTGCCGCGAATATCTGGTGATCTCTCCGCCCGAGCGCTGCGTCGATCCCTCCACGCTGGGAGCGGTGCCGGTCGGCCTGCCGCTGCTCTTTTCGCGGGTGCTGAATGCCATCGGGGCCAAGATCGATCCCGGCAGCAAGGGATGGATTCCGCTGCCGCTGCTCTTCGAGTGGGTGCAAAAGGAGTTGAAGCCCAGCGAGGCAGTCGCAGGCATGGGGCCGCAGGTGCTTTTTGCCTTCGTCAGCCATCTGGAAGAGGGCGAAACGCCGCGCAACAAGCAGGCAGGGAGTGCGGAAGCGGTCTGATGGATGCCGGGAGCCGCGCACGATCCCACCCTAGCCGCAAAAACAAAAACGCGGCGAGGGTGGGGCACCCTGAAGTTTTGGTTGGATAGAGGCCCGAATTCATGGCCAGTTGGCAAAAAAACGGCTAGAATTCACTCCCATGAGCGCTGAAACCCCAGCCACCGTCTCGGTTGAATTCAAAGTTGCCACCCGCGAGGGCAGCTTTACCGCCCAGGTGCCGGTTCCCACCGGGCAGACGAATCTGGTGCAACTGCTTCCCGTCCTCCAGGCGTTGGACGATGGGCTGGTCCAGGCGGCCACGGCGCAACGGGCCAAAGAGGGCGTTCACGTCAGTTGCAAGGCGGGCTGTGGCGCCTGCTGCCGGCAGATGGTTCCCATCTCGATCTTCGAAGCTGAGTTTTTAGCCAACTGGATGCGCACCCTGCCCGAAGAACGGCAGGAGCAACTGGCGGAGCGCTTTCACCGCGGACTCCAGGCACTGCAAGCGGCTGGAATCCTGGAGCGCATGGAGAGTGCCGAGGCCTTTGCGCTGGATGACGCCGGGCGTGAATTCGCAATCGACTACCTGCGCCAGCAGATTCCCTGCCCCTTTTTAGAAGCGGAGTCGTGTTCGATCCATCCCATTCGGCCGCTGGTCTGCCGCGAGTACCTGGTTTCGTCTCCGCCCGAGCATTGCGGCTACCCCTCGGCCCACAAGCCCGAAGCGATCAATGTGCTGTTGCGGCTGGCCCGCGTTCTGAACAGCACCGCGGCGGAGCTGGAGCCGGGAACACGCGGCTGGATTCCGCTGCTCTTCCTCCCGGTTTGGATGGAAAAGGACGAACATCCCGGCAGTCAGATCGCCGGCAGCGGACCCGATGTGCTGGGCAAGGTCTTCCAGCACATCGCAGTGGGGCAAAACACGGAGACGTAAAAGGCTGAAAACTTGAATGGCAGCTCAGGCGACGGCGGAAGCGGACTGCTCTTCGGCTTCGAGCTTGCTGCCGACTTCGGCGGCAGCCTGGGCCAGGACGCGGTGATGGATGGTGAAGAGCGCCAGCTCCAGGCGATCGCCCACACCGGTCTTGTCGTAGATCGAGCGCAGATAGTTCTTGATGACCTGCTCGGTGGTCTTGAGGCGGACGGCAATCTCGCGGTTCTTGCAGCCCTGCACGATGAGCGCGACGATGCGCATCTCTTTGGGGGTGAGGCGGTCGCGGACGCGGGTGCCGACCAGATCGTCGTCGAGAGATTCGGTTTGCATGAGCTGGGGCGGCATGGAGAGCTCGCCGGCGGCAACGCGGCGGATGCACTCCACCAGCGCCGGGCCGGTGACGCTGCGAAAGACGACGCCTCGAAAGCCCTGTTGCAGGTAAGTGGCGGCGGTTTCGCTGTTTTCGGCGATGACCACGCCGCGGCTGCCCACCGACTCGATCAGGGCGCGCAGGCGGGGCAGGTCGGGGCGCAGTGAGGCGGCAAAGAGCACCACCGCGCCGGGGAAGGTAGTGATCGCGTGCAACATCCGGTCCAGGTCGGTGCACTGGGCAATGATGCGCAAATCCTCATCCATCGCCAGAACTTCGGCCGTGCCCGCGCGGAAGATTGCCTGCGAATCGGCCAGGATGATCTTGTTCATGCTGTGCGCCCCATCTGCTGCTTAACCTCTAACAAATCAGTGTGAAACTACAAGTCCTCACCCCGAATAAAAAGCCCGGAGAGGGAAAAAATGGTACAGGGACCTCCGCCCTTCAGATCGCCCACCACATTTATCGGCAGAAGGATGGATTGCCTCGCAAGTGTCCCATTTCGAGGCATAACTGGCTCCCAGACATGCCCTTGGTTATTGGCTGATCCAGATGGTCTGCGCACCATGGTACTTATCTTGGGGCAGCAGAGTAAAGCCCGGTGTTGGGGAGGAAGAAGAAAATTCCCACCGCGGAACCACGGCCTCGTCGTCCACCGGCTTTCACAGACCCACGGGAGATGAAAGTGTAGCGCTGGCCTCCCAGCCGGCTGTAGCGTGGACCCCCGGTCCACGCTTGTTTCTTTGTAACGTTTCCGCGGGGAAGTAGACTGAGAAATATGGCGAGACCGATTCTGTTGGCGGTGGATGACGATCCCGGCGTTCTGGAAGCTGTGGTGCAGGACCTGCGCCGGCACTATGGCGCCGAGTACCGCCTCATGCGCGCCGCCGGCGGTCCCGCGGCGCTGGAGACACTGACGCAGTTGAAGGCGCGCCAGGAGCCGGTGGCGCTGCTGATCAGCGACCAGCGTATGCCGGGCATGACCGGCGTCGAGTTTCTGGAGCGGGCGCGGGAACTTGCGCCCGATGCGCGGCGGGTGCTGCTGACCGCCTATGCCGACACCGATGGGGCCATCCGCGCCATCAACTCCGCCCGCATCCACTACTACCTGAACAAACCCTGGGACCCGCCCGAGGAGAAGCTCTACCCGGTTCTGAGCGACCTGCTGGAGGACTGGAAGGCGGGCTTCCGGCCGTCCTTCTCCGGGCTGCGCGCCATCGGACGGCGCTGGGCGCCGCGCGACCATGCGCTGCGCAACTTCCTCTCTCGCAACCACGTGCCCTACCGCTGGATGGAGGTCGACAGCAACCCCGAGGCGCAAAAACTTTTAGCCGAATGGGAAGCAAAGCAGGATGCGCCCAGCCCGCAGCACCTGCCCCTGGTGCTCTTTGCCGACGGCAATTGGCTGGCCGATCCGGAATTGGAGATTCTGGCCAAACAAGTCGGGTTAAGCACCCAGGCCACCCAGGAGTTTTATGACCTGGTGGTGGTGGGTGGTGGACCGGCGGGCATGGCGGCGGCAGTGTACGGCGCCAGCGAGGGGCTGCGCACACTGGTCATCGAGCCGGAGGCGCCCGGCGGCCAGGCGGGATCGACCTCGAAAATTGAGAACTATCTGGGCTTTCCTTCTGGAATCACCGGGGCCGACCTGGGACGGCGGGCGCACCTGCAAGCCACCCGCCTGGGCGCGGAGTTCGTCACCCAGCGGGCAGTGGGATTGCGCGTCGATGGGCAGTACCGCTTTGTGCAGTTGGCCGACGGGCGCGAGACGGCCAGCCACGTGGTGCTGCTGGCGCACGGGGTGCAATACCGCAAGCTGCAAGTTCCCGGCGCCAACCGCCTCACTGGGCGGGGCATCTATTACGGCGCGGCGCTGGTCGAGGCTGCCTCCTGTTGCGACGAAACGGTCTATATCGTCGGGGGCGCCAACTCCGCCGGCCAGGCCGCAGTGCACTTTGCCCGCTACGCCAGCAAGGTGGTGATGCTCATCCGCGGGGAGGGGCTGGCGGCCACCATGTCGAAGTATCTGATCGATGAGATTGGGCGGACAGCCAATATCGATTTGCGGCCCAAGACCGAGGTGATCGAAGCCATCGGCCAGAGCCGGCCGGAGGGCGAGAGGCTGACAGCGCTGCGGTTGCGCGGTCCCCAGGGCGATTACAGCGTAGCCGCAACCTCCCTGTTTATCTTCATTGGCGCGGCGCCGGGCACGGATTGGGTGCCGTCCACCATTCTTCGCGACGAAACGGGATTTCTGCTTGCCGGCCCCGACCTGCGACGCCAGGGAAAACTGCCGGAGACCTGGACCGAGGAACGCGAGCCCTTTCTGCTCGAATCCAGCGTGCCCGGAGTCTTTGTGGCCGGCGATGTGCGTCACGGCTCCATCAAGCGCGTGGCCTCGGCCGTGGGCGAAGGCTCCATCGCCGTCCAATTTGTCCACCAATATCTGGCCGGCTTCTAGACGCCGTGGGTGCTCTTTCTGCCTTTGGCCACCTGCAGTGGGCCGAATGCCTTCGGCCACATGAGGTGGGGCAGACGCCTTCGGCCCTTTCCCCCGCGCCAGGAAAAAGCGCGGGAGATTGCAAGGAAATTGTATTTGCTGGTCAATTTGCAGGCAGCAATGGCGAAGACTTTAAGGAAAAAGGACATATAACAGGGTAGGCAAGGAACTGCGCCGTGAATCCTCTGCCTCGCTGTGAAAAACTTCTTCCTTCGATGGGCTTTTACACGAGGATTGCTTGAAGATTCAAGATTTGCAGTCCTTGCCCAGGATTCCTGCATCCAAACCGTAAGCCCCTGAATCCTCTTGGGCAAGAAGGTCGATCTTATCCAGATGAAGCAAGGCGGCGAACCCGTGGAGAAAGATTCCGTCCCCCAACCGGAGACCGCCGAGGCGCTGCACCAGCAGAAGCTGGCGGCGCTGGGTACGCTGACCGCGGGGCTGATGCATGAGTTATACAATCCCGGCGCCGCGGCGACCCGGGCCAGTGGCCTCTTGCGCGGCAATCTGCTGCGCCTGCAGCAGTTGAGCCTGCGCTTCAGCCGGCAGCCGCGCAGCGAGGCGCAACTGGACTGCATGAGGCGGTTGCTGGAGGCGGCGCTGCTGCGCGGCCCGGCGCCGGCGCTGAGCAGCATCGACGAGGCGGATGCGGCTGAGTCCATGGCGGCCTGGCTGGATGCGGCGGGGGTGGAGAATGCCTTCGTCATCGCTCCGGCGCTGGTGGCCATCGGCTTTCAGCGCGAGGAGTTGGAGTGCGCGCAGAAATCCTTTCAGGCTACCGGCTTTTCCGACACGCTGAACTGGCTGGAAGCGCTTGTATCGAGCGCCGCGCTGGTCTCGTCCATCGAAGAGAGCATCGCCCGCATCGCCGCGCTGGCCCAATCGGTGAAGGAGTTTGCCCGCGACAGCAGGTGCTGCGGCGGAGAAGTGGATATAAACGCCAGCCTGCAAAGTGCGCTGACCCTGCTGGGCCACAAGCTGCGGGAGAAGCAGATCGCCGTGGTCAAGTGCTTTTCCGCCGCACCGGCCACCCTCCGCGACCAGGGCGGCTCGCTCGGCCAGGTGTGGACCAATCTGCTCGACAACGCCATCGACGCCTCGCCGCAGGGCGCGGAGATTGAGATCGCGACCTGGAACGAACCGGAAATGGAATCCGCCGGCGAAGGCGGTGACGGATGGCTGGCGGTCAGCATTCTGGATCGCGGCGCGGGCATAGCCCCCCAGGTGCTGCCCCACATCTTCGATGCCTTTTACACCACCAAGTCCCCTGCGGCGGGCACCGGACTGGGCCTGGAGATTGCATACCGTATAGTGACGAAGAATCTCGGCGGCACAATCGAAGTGGAGACAGCGCCGGGCAGAACCCGCTTTATCGTCCGATTGCCCCGCAACGGACAGTCAACGACGACGCGCGGCAATTCCTGCCGTAGCGAGTAGGAAGCAAGCGCTACAGTTTCACCTCCTGAAGGCCGGCGCAAGCAGGTGGGGGGCTTATAAGAAAGCAAACGCGTTGCAGCCTGCCTGTTTTCAACGGCGCGCTCCGCCGCGCGAAATATCTCTGGACGCCGCTGAAGCGTGCCCCCTCCTTCTGCAACCGCTCCCGAAAATCTTCCTGGATGGGACAAGCGAACGTGTTTCTTCTCCTACAGATGGTGAAGTTGCACGGATGTGTGCCGATGTAGGGAATTGAGGGGTGGGATGACCGACCGTTTAGAGCTGCTTGAAGCCACACTGGAGAGCTTTCCAGAGGCCATCGCCCTGCTCGGCGAGGAAGGCCTGGTGCAGGTATGGAATCCTGCCGCCGAGGCCGTGACTGGATTTCCCTCTGTGGAATTGGTGGGCCGGCCGCTGCCCGAGGCGCTGGAGCCGTTGCAGCACTTCCAGGCCCAGCCCGGCAAGGATCTGCTCGGCGGGGGATCGCGGCTGGGGCAGGGATCGCTGGTGCGTACGCGCCACAAACTGGGCCACGAGTTGCAGGTGATTGCGCGCATCCATGTGTTGCGCAACGGGATGGGCGGCCGCATCGGCACGGCGCTGGTTTTTCATCCGGCCGAGAGCCTGGACGCGCTACCCCACGGCGAGTCGGCGGAGAACCAGAGCGTACAGGCCAGCCAGGCGGATCTCGAAGAACGCCTATCCAGCGTCTTCGGGGACTTTCAGCACGGCGGGGAGCCCTTCGGTGTCCTCTGGATCACCATCGATCAATCCAACAACTTGCGCAAGACACACGGCGCCCGCGCCTGCGAGGGAATGCTGGAGAAGATCGCGCAAACTCTGCTGCATGGGCTGCGCCCGGCCGTGGAGATGGGGCGCTGGGGCGACGATGAGTTTTTAGTAATCTCGCATGAACGTACGCCGGAGGCGCTGGCGGCTCATGCACAGGCCCTGGCCGGATTGGCCAGGACCGCGGATTTTCGCTGGTGGGGCGACCGGGTTTCGCTGACCGTGAGCATCGGTGCAGCACAGGCGGACCCGGAGGAAACTCTGGCGCAATTGTTAGGGCGGGCGCAAGCCGCCATGTTGTCGAGTATTCACGCGGGGGGAAACCACATTACACCCGCGCCGGGGAGGCATGAATGTTTGCCATCATAGGAATTGTCGTCGTGTTCGGCTCGGTCATCGGCGGCTTTTTGATGGAAAAGGGCCATATCGCCGTGCTTTTGCAGCCGGCCGAGCTGCTCATTCTCGGCGGTGCGGCCGTGGGCACTCTACTGATTGCCAACCCTGTTCACATCATCAAGAGCATTGCAGGCGGGTTGATGGGCATCCTGAAAGGGTCGCCCTTTAACAAGGAACGCTATCTCAACACCTTGAGAATGATGTACCAATTCCTCAACAAGGTGCGCAAAGAGGGCCTGCTCAGCGTCGAAATGGACGTCGAGAAGCCCAAGGAAAGCGGCATCTTCAAAAATTACCCCGACTTTCTCAACGACCATCACGCCCGCGACTTTGTCTGCGATACCCTGCGCATGGCCATCACCGGCGGCGTGGACCCCTTCGATATGGACCAGATGATGGATCTGGACATGGAGGTGCATCACAGCGAGGCTGCGACGCCGATTTCGTCGCTGAATACGGTGGCCGATGCGCTCCCCGGTCTGGGCATTGTCGCCGCGGTGCTGGGCGTGGTCATCACCATGGGCTCCCTGGGCGGACCGCCGGAAGAGATCGGCGCGCACGTCGCGGCGGCGCTGGTGGGCACGTTTTTGGGCATTCTGGCCTGCTACGGACTGGTGGGGCCGCTCAGTTCCAATATGGCCAAGACGGCCGACGCCCATCACGCCTATCTGGCGGTGCTGCGGGTGCTGCTGCTCTCCTTTCTCAAAGGCTCCGCTCCCATGATCGCCATCGAGATGGGCCGGCGGGCGATTCCGGCCTATGTGCGGCCCAGCTTCGACGAGATGGAGAAGCGCTGCAAGGGCGCCCCAGCCAGCGACACCACGACCTAAAAGCCCAGCAACCAGCGGAGAAAGAACGGCATCATGGCAAAAGGTCAGCCCATTATCATCATCAAGAAGAAGGGCGGCCACGGCGGCCACCACGGCGGCGCGTGGAAGGTGGCCTATGCCGACTTCGTGACCGCCATGATGGCTCTGTTCATCGTCCTCTGGCTGATGGGTTCGAGCAGCAAGGTGAAACAGGCCGTGGCCGGCTACTTCAACGACCCCAAGGGAACCGCCGGCCTGTTGGGCACCACCATGAGCGGCACTGGCGATACCGTCCAACCGTTCAGCACCAAGGAGTTGGAAAAGCTCAAGGAGCGCCTGGAAGCCGAGATCAAGGCGCGCAAGGACCTGGAGAAGCTGGCCAAGCAGATCGAGATCACCATCACCCCCGAGGGGCTGCGCATCGAGCTGATCGAAGACAAGGCCGGCACTTTCTATGAAAGCGGCAGCGCCCGCCTGAGCGCCAGCGGCCAGGAGTTGCTGGGCCTGCTGGGCACGGAATTGAAGACCCTGCCCAACAACCTGCTCATCGAAGGCCACACCGACGCCGCGCCCTACTCCGCCGACACCAGCTACGGCAACTGGGAACTCTCCGCCGACCGGGCCAACTCGGCGCGGCGGCTTTTGCAGCAAGACGGCGTGCGCGACGACCAGGTGACCCAGGTGCGCGGCTATGCCGACCAGTTTTTGCGGGTTAAGAATAATCCTCTCGATCCCTCCAACCGCCGCATCTCCATCCTGGTCAAGAACGACGACGGGGCAATGCCGACGTTGGATGCGGACAAGATCGTAAAAGGCACGACCCCGCTGCCCAAGGATGCGAGCAATCCCAAGGGAGCTGCGGCTGCGCCAGCGCCAGGGGCGAAACCGGTAGCAGGAGGCGAGTCCAAGGCTCCTGTCACTCCGCCTGCTCCACCTGCCGCCGCTCCGGCCCCGGCGCCGCCCGTCAACAAGCCCGCGGCTGCGCCAGCGCCGCCGGCCGCCAAGCCCGGCCTGATGGACAAGGTCAAGGGGCTCTTCGGGAAGAAGTAGAACGCGTAGCAGCCGCTTGGCGCGGCCCCAATAGCGCTCTGCCGGATTGAAGATGCGGACAAGGGGCGGGGAGATGCTGTACTCTGTGTGGGTTCTAGTAAGCGTTTACCCGGAGGACTCCCATGACCGTCGTTGCCGGTGTGGACTTTGGCACGCTCAGCGTGCGCGTTACCCTGGTCGACAGCCAGCAGGGGCCCATCGGCACCGCCTCGGCCTCCTACCCGCTGAACCGCCGCCGCGAGGACCCCAACTTCGCCACCCAATCGCACACCGAGCAGATGACGGCGCTGGCCGCGGCCACCCGCGCGGCGCTGCGCTCCACCGGCATCGACGGCCAGTCCGTCGCCGCCATCGCCCTGGATACGACCGGATCGAGCGTGATCCCCGTCGGTGCAGGACTGGAGCCGCAGGACGACTACTACCTCTGGTGCGACCATCGCGCCTTTGCCGAGGCCGATGAGATCACCGCCAAGGCCCATGCGCTGGGGCTGGAGGCCATCGAGTGGTGCGGCGGCGTCTATTCCCACGAATGGGGCTTTGCCAAGCTGCTGCACTGGCTGCGCCACAACCCTGAAAAGCGCGAACTGCTGGTCACCGCGCTGGAGCATTGCGACATGGTGGCGGCCACGCTGGCCGGCATTACCGATCCCAGCCAGGTGAAGCGCAGCGTCTGCGCCATGGGACACAAGTGGATGTGGAACCCCAAGTGGGGCGGGCTGCCGCCGGAGGAGTTTCTGGTGGCGGTGGACCCGCTGCTGGCCGGCATCCGCGCGAAACTAGGCGGCGAATATCTGACCAGCGACCATCTTGCCGGACGGCTCAGCGCCAAGTGGGCCGCGGAATTGGGACTGAAGAAAGGGATTCCCATTCCCGTGGGCGCCTTCGACGCGCACTGGGACGCGCTGGGCTCGAATATCCGCGAAGGCGACGTGGTGAATGTCGTCGGCACCTCGACTTGCATCATCGCCATGGCGCACAAGGCGGAGCTGATCCCCGGCGTCTGCGGCGTGGTTCCGGGCAGTGTGCATCCGCAATTCACAGGCATCGAGGCCGGGCTTTCGGCCACCGGCGATATTTTTGAAGCCATCGCCCGGCGCGCGAACTCCACCGTGGCGGCGCTCAGCGAGGGGCTGGAACGCTATCAGGCCGGGCAGACCGGCTTGCTGCGCCTCAGTTGGGACAACGGAGACCGCACGGTTCTGGTGAATCCGGAACTGGGCGGCGTAACGCTGGGTTGGAACCTCTTGCATACGGCGCAGGACGAGCTCTTTGCCGCCATCGAGGGCACCGCCTTCCACACCCGCATCATTCTCGAGCGAATGGCCGAGCACGGGGTGCGCGTGGATCGCGTCATCAATGCCGGCGGCATTCCGCAGAAGAACGAGGTGCTCAACCGGGTCTACGCCAACGTGCTCAACAAGCCGGTGCTGGTGCCGGCGGGGGTTCCCACCAGCCTGGGTTCGGGAATCATTGCGCTGGTGGCAGCCGGGGTTTACCAAACCATCGAAGAGGCGCAGGCCGCTGTCTGCCTGCCGCTGCGCACCGTCGAACCCGAGCCTGCAGCGGCGGCCGTTTACGAGGAGTTGTACCGGCTCTACCGCGAAGTGTACTTCGCCCTCGGTCAACGCGGTGCGCAAGCTGTGCCGCTGGGCCGGGTGCTGCCCGAGCTGCGCAGGATCGCGGCCCAGACAAGGCGCGCGGAATAATCGCCAGAAAAATCCATCTCTACGGTTTTTTCTTTGTTATGTAATTAATCAACATCCGCCGATAGAACCTCAGCAGGGGAGCGGCCGCGGTCTCTCCCCTGCTGCATTTGCGTGCGATGTGCTTTTTCAACCGCTCCCACAGGGACGGCGCAAAGCACCTTGCGCAAGCGCCGTGCCGGGTTTACCGTGGACTCATTCCCGTTGCGGCAAGGAGTCCCGTGTCTTATAACGCTTTACACTGGTTTCGCTCTTCGATTCTTGGTCTTTTGCTCACCATTTTGATCGCCGCATCCGCGCAGGCGCAGCAGACGCCCGCGCCCGCCGGCGATCCCTGGCAGGCTGCGCACTTCTCCGTCGATCCCAAGGCCTTGTATGAGGCCGCTTCGGCGGTAACCACGCTCGATGGCGCCAATGTGGCCGTCTTCGCCGACGATCAGAGTTACAGCTTCGACGAGGCTGGGCGCATGGTCTATGTGGGCCACTATATCTACAAGGTGCTCAACCAGAAGGGCGCCGAGGGGTGGGATTCCCTCTCGGTGAGTTGGGAGCCATGGCACGAAGCGCGCCCGGAGATTCGCGTGCGGGTCATCGCGCCGGACTTCACCGTCCATACGCTCGACCCCAACACCATTACCGAGGCCCCGGCCCGTGGCGGCGACTACAAGGCCTACAGCGACGGCAAACGGCTCACCGCGCCCTTCCCGGCGATTGAGCCCGGCGTGGTGGTGGAAGAAGAGTTTGTCGAGCGCGACACCCAGCCGTATTTCGCTCCGGGGCGCGTGGGCCGCATCACCTTCGGTCAAGAAGCGGCGCCGGTGGCGCACAGCCGGGCGGTCTTCGATGCGCCGGCTTCCCTGCCCTTGCGCACCGACACGCTGCTGCTGCCGGATCTGAAGCCCACTCGCAGCGAGGCGAACGGGCGCGTGACGGTGACCTACGAGTTGGGCCGGCTGGAGGGCATCGAGCCGCGCGAACCGAACCTGCCGCCGGACGTGGCGCGCTTCCCGGAGATTCGCTTCTCTACCGGCATCTCCTGGCAGAACATGGCCAGCGAGTACTCCAAGATCGTGGATAGCCGCGCCAATATCGCCACGGTGCGGGAGATTGTGGACCACCTCATCGCCGGCAGAAAGACCGCCGCGGAGAAGGAAGCCGCGATCATGGACTACGTGGACCGCGAGGTCCGCTACACCGGCATCGAGTTTGGCGAAGCAGCGATTGTGCCCCACGATCCCGCCGAGCTGCTTAACAAGAAGTACGGCGACTGCAAGGACAAGGCCACGCTGGTGGTGACCATGCTGCGGGCGGCGGGGATTCCCGCTTACGTGGCGCTGCTCAACGCCGGATCGCGCATGGATGTGCCCGCCGACCTGCCCGGCATGGGAATCTTCGACCATGCCATCGTTTATGTTCCCGCCGAAACGGCCAAAGGCAAGCCCGCTGGTCCTGGATTGTGGATCGACGCCACCGACCGCTATGCCCGGCTGGGCCAGGTGCCCATCAACGATCAGGGCCGTCTGGCGCTGATTGCCCGCCCGGAGACAGTGGCCCTGGTGAAGACTCCCGAAGCCACTTCGAAAGACAATGTACAGTCGGAGTTCCGCGAGATCGTGCTGGGCGAAAACGGCCCCGCCGCGGTTACGGAGAAGACCCAACCCAGAGGCGTCTTTGAATCCAACTACCGCTCCTATTACGCCGACAAGCCGGATCAGGAGACCAAAGACAATCTTAAGGGCTACATCAAGGCGCAGTATCTCAGCGACAACCTCACCACCGTCGAGCGCACCGAGCCCGACGATCTCTCCCGCCCCTTTGAGCTGACGCTGCGCTGCGAGAAGGCGCGGCGCGGCTATACCGATCTGGACAACGCGGTAACGGCGATTCGCATCGAAGCGCTCTTCCAGCGCCTGCCCGACGACCTCAAGCGCAAAGACGATACGGAAGAGAAGAACAAGAAGGAAAACAAGGACAAGCCCAAGAAACTGCGCACGACCGATTGGGAACTTGACGTACCCTTCACCACGGAATGGAACTATCGCATCGTTCCCCCGGCCGGTTTCATTCCCAAGGAACTGCCCAAGGACGCGACGATCCAAATGGGTCCGGCGCTGTTGACCGAGAGCTTTGCCGCGGAGAAAGACGGCGTGGTGACGGCGCATCTGGTCTTCGACTCCGGCAAACGACGCTATACCGTCGCCGAAGCCACGGAACTGCGGACGAAGGTTGCCGAACTCGAGGCGGGCACCGCCATCATGGTCAACTTTGAGCCGCAGGGCGCGGCGCTGCTGCACGAAGGCAAGGTCAAGGAAGCGCTGGCCGCCTATCGCAGCCTCATCGCCCAGCACCCCAACGAGGCGGTGCATCATCTGCAAGTGGCCAAGGTGCTGCTTGAAGCCGGCATGGGCGAGGCGGCGCGGGCCGAGGCGCGGCAGGCAGTCAAGCTCGATCCCACCTCGGCGCTGGCCGAGAAGACTCTGGCCAACATCCTCAAACATGACGTAGTGGGCCGCTCCATGCGGGCCGGCTCGGATTGGACGGGCGCAGCCGAGGCCTTGCGCGCCGCGGCCAAGCTCGACGCCGACGATCACACCGCCGAAGGCGATCTGGCCATTCTGCTCGAGTACGACGCAGTAGGCCGCCGCTATGGCCGCCAGGCGCATATGAAAGAGGCCATCGCCGAGTACCGCAAGCTGGGTCAGGACAAGCTGGTGGAGTTGGAACTCCCCAATAACCTGGCCTTCGCACTCTTCTATGGCGATGAGCCGGAAGAGGCGATCAAGGCGGCGCTGACGCTCAATCCCCAACCCAACCCGCTGATCGTGGCCAGCGAGGCGATCGTGCACGGCAGCAAGGCGGGCATGGACGAAGCCAACAAGCGCGCCAACAGCGACTCTGCCTTCAAAGACATGGCGCGCACCGCCGGCGAGATGCTGATGAACACCCGCCATTACCCCGAGGCGGCGGAGTTCATGGAGGCCGGCGCGGCAGGCGACAGCGCGGCCCACACCATGGGCCTGGCCGTCATGCTGCGTCACGCGCAACCGCACGAGACGGTGCACTTCGCCAACACTCCCGCCGATCTGGTGAAACAGGTCTTTCTGCTCGGTTTCACGCCCCATCTGACGCGGGCCGGGATGGAGTCGATCGCCAGCCGCAACGCGCGCAAAGTGATCGCCGGCGAAGACGCAGAGAATCTGAAAAAGGAGTTGGAGGCCGGCAAGCAGTTGGACAGCCAGATGGCCCGCGAAGACAGCTCGCTGGATGTCACGACCGACATCCTGCTGGGCGCGCTCGATCCCAAGAGCGAGGGCAGCGACGAGACCGGTTACCGCGAAAAGATGCAGATTCCCGGCGGCGGCAACCTGACCTATTTTGTGGTGAAGGAAGACGGCGTCTACAAACTCCTCGACGATACGGAAAAGCCCAACTCGATTGGCCTGGAGATGCTCGACCGCATCGCAGCCGGCGACCTGAAAGGCGCCAAGACGCTGCTCGACTGGCTGCGCGAGGATTCCCACCTGGAGGGCGGCGACGATCCCCTGGGTGGGCCGGTCTTTCCCCGCTTCTGGACCAAGGGCCAGCCCGCCGACGCGCGCAAGATGAAGATGGCCGCGGCGGCCATCCTGGTGGGAACCAAGCCCACCGCGGCCGAGGGCGTTGCGCTGCTCGAAGCGGCGTTGAAAGATGCCGCCGGCGAGCGCGAGAAGTCCAATATCCAACTGGCGCTGGCCCTGGGCTACGCCGTTCTGGATAACTTCCCGCGCCTCTACGAGACCGGCCAGGAACTGATGAAGCAGGAGCCGGAGTCGCGGTTGGCCTTCATGGACACCGCACAGGGCTTACTGGGCATGAAGCGCTACAACGAGGCCATCGCTCTGTCCGATGCGCGGCTCAAACTGCTCGATGGCGACACGGATGCGCAGCGGATGAAGATGGAGGCCCAGGCCAGCGGCGGCGACTTCAAGGCCGCGCGCGCCACCGCGCAGATGCTGGTGGATCAAGGCAAGCAAAATGCCGAGCTGCTGAACGGCATCGCTTGGTATGCGCTCTTCACTCCCAAGATCGAAGAGAGCGACATCGCCACGGCCATCAAGTCCACCGAAATGTCCAAGGACAATCCGCATATCCTGCACACCCTGGCCTGCCTCTACGACATGACGGGAAAGACCAAGGAGGCGCACGACCTGCTGGTGCGCAGCATGGACGACCTCAACCTGGACGAGCCCAACGACGATTACTGGTACGCCTTCGGGTTGATCGCCGAGCAGTACGGCGAACGCGAGATCGCCATCGCCGACTATCGCAAGCTGAAGCAGCCCAAGGAGCCACTGGAGATTCCCACCTCGAGCTACACCCTGGCGCAGATGCGGCTGAAGGCCATGGGGGCCCTGGTGCCAACTGTGGGCCAACTGTAGTAAAAGGGTTTTCTATGGGCTAAGATGGCCGCGCGGGAGGCTTGCAATGAGCTTCCCGCAGCGGCCTTCGAGCGCACTCAAGGAGTTCGAATGATCACCCGTAGAGACCTTGTTGTAGCCGCCGTTGCGGCTGCTTGTACCGTTGCCGCGTATGCCGTTGCCGACCGTCTTCCCGTGTTGGGCTCAGCCGCCTTTGACTGGAATTCCATTGCCGCCAAAGCCACCGACGTGGGTTCGGTGCGTTCTTTCTTCAAGATGCGCACGGCCACGGTGGATGAGTTGGAAGTGCACGTCACCACCCTCGATCCCGGCAAGTCGCCGCACCCGCCGCATCGCCATCCCAACGAAGAGATGGTCATCGTCCGCCAGGGCACCGTCGAGGTGCTGATCGATGGCGCGTGGAAGCGCGTCGGCCCCGGATCGGTGGTCTTCTTCGCCTCCAATCAATTGCATGGCTTGCGCAATGTGGGCAGCGATCAGGCCATCTACCACGTCATCAACTGGAAGACGGCGGCGACGCCCGCGGCCACCCAGCAGTAGCCGCAAGGAGTTGAACATGGGTATGGAGAACTTCGGACGAAGAGGCTTTTTGAAGAGCATGGGAGCAGCGGGAATGGTTTCGGCGTTGCCCGAGTTGGCTTATGGATTGGCGGGCGGTGGCGCGGTGACGCTCGATGTGGCCGCACCCGGTCCCGGAGCGGGGTTCCCGCAGCACGCCGTCAAATTCGCCGTTATCGGGCTGGACCACGCGCACATCTACGGCATGGTCGAGGCGCTGGTGCGCGGCGGCGGCCAGCCTGTGGCGTTCTACAGCACGCTGCCCAAGGCTATTGCCGCCTTTAGCAAACTCTATCCCCAGGCGCGGCTGGCAGGGAGCGAAGAGGAGATCCTCAACGACCCGCAGATTCAGTTGGTGGCCAGTGCGGGCATCAACAATCTGCGCGCCCCGCTGGGCCTGCGCGTGATGCGCCACGGCAAGGACTTTTACACTGACAAGCCGGCCATCACCACCCTGGAGATGCTGGCCGAGGTGCGCAAGACCATCGCCGAGACCGGCCGCATCTTCGCCATCATGTACAGCGAGCGGCTGGGCGTGCCGGCGGCGGTCGAGGCCGGCTATCTGATTCAGCAAGGCGCCATCGGCAAGGTGGTGCAGACCATTAACATTGCGCCCCATCAGGTGAACGCGCCCTCGCGCCCCGACTGGTTCTGGGACCCGGTGCAGTACGGCGGAATCCTGGCCGACATCGGCTCGCACCAGGCTGACCAGTTCGTCTATTACACCGGCTCGACCGAAGCCCAGGTGGTGGCCTCGCAGATCGCCAACGTGCACCATCCCGAGCATCCCGCCTTTCAGGACTTCGGCGACATGATGCTCACCGGCAATGGCGGCGCGGGCTACGTGCGCGTAGACTGGTTCACGCCCGATGGCCTGGGCGTATGGGGCGACGGAAGGCTCTTCATCCTGGGCACCGAGGGCTACATCGAGGTGCGCAAGTACATCGACGTCATGGGCCGCCCCGGCGGCAATCATCTGTTCATCGTCGATGGCAAACAGGCGCGCTATATCGATTGCAGCAAGGTGGTGCTGCCCTTCGGCGCGCAGTTGCTGGCCGACGTGGTCAACCGCACCCACACAGCACAGGATCAGCAGCAGGCGCTGCTGGCCACCGAACTGGTTTTACATGCCCAAAAGCAAGCCAAGAGGCTACAGATTTCCGCGTAAGCAAGGGAGGATTTTGAGATGAACAATCCGTCGTCAACATCCCGCGCCTCGCGCAGGAGCTTTTTGAAATTGTCTGCGACAGCCGCCGTAGTGGCAGGCTTTCCGGCCATCGTGCCCAGCAGCGTGCTGGGTCAGAGCGCGCCCAGCAATCGCATCAACGTAGGCGCTATCGGCGTGGGCCGCATCTCCAGAGTCCACGATCTGCCCGGCATCTGGCAGTTCGAGCAGGCGCGCATCATGGCCGTCTGCGATTTGGACTCCAAGCGTCTGGAGGAAGGCAAGGCGCTGGTCAACGGCTACTATGCCAAGAAGACCGGCAAGAGCTACGACGGCGTCGCCACCTATCACAACCATCGCGATCTGCTGGCCAACAAGGACATCGACGCGGTGGTCATCAGCACCCCCGACCATCAGCACGCCATCCTGGCCGTGGATGCGGTTCATGCCGGCAAGGATGTGTATTTGCAAAAGCCGGCCTCGCTGACTATCGCCGAGGGCCGCGCCATGGCCAACGCCGTAGCGGCTTCGGGACGCATCCTGCAGATCGGCTCGCAGCAGCGGTCGTGGAAGCAGTTTCATCGCGCCTGCGAGCTGGTGCGCAACGGGCGCATCGGCGAGATCAAGCATGTTGAGATCGGCCTGCCCGGCGACCCCTCGGGCCCGGATGCGCCGCCCATGCCGGCGCCCGCCAATCTCAACTACGATGCATGGCTGGGATCGACCCCCGAGGTCTACTACACCGAGATGCGCGTGCATCCGCAGGTGGGCTACGACCGGCCCGGCTGGCTGCGCTGCGAGCAGTTCGGCGCAGGCATGATTACCGGCTGGGGCGCGCACCACGTAGACACCGCGCACTGGGGCATGAACACCGAGTACACCGGGCCGATTGAAGTCTGGGGCTCGGCGGAGTTCCCCACCCACGGCCTGTGGAACGTGCACGGCAAGTTCCTCACCCACGCCGTCTATGCCAATGGCACAACCATGGACATCAGCGGCGACTTTCCCAACGGCATCAAGTTCTACGGCAGCGAGGGTTGGATCTTCGTCACCCGCGACTCCGGAGTGACGACCGGCGATCCCGGCGCCAATAACCAGCCCCTCAGGGCCAGCAATCCCAAGATTCTGGAGAGCGTCATCGGGCCCAACGAGGTGCATCTTTATGAGAGCGCCGATCAGCATGGCAACTGGCTGGAGTGCATCCGCAGCCGTCAAGCGCCGACTGCGCCGGCAGAGATCGGCCACCGCGCCTGCTCGACCTGCCTGATCCATCACATCGCCATGAAGAGCGGCCGCCGCCTGCATTGGGACCCGGTCAGGGAGCGCTTTCTCAACGACGACGCGGCCAACGCACTGCTCGCGCGCCCGCAGCGCAAACCCTACGTGATGGACATTTGATCTGCAATCCCTGGTTTGAGTGAGGAATTGATTCAATAAGAACGCCATCATCCTGAGCGAAGCGCTGCGAAGTCGAAGGACCTGCTTTTCCTGTGAGTCCCGCAAGAAAAGCAGGTCCTTCGACTGTGTTGGGCGCAATGCAATGGAAATCGCATATCCCACCCTGGGCGCAAAAGCAAGCACGCGCCGAGGGTGGGGCAGCCGATTCAATACTGATAACTGAGAACTGATTACTGAGAACTGTGAACTGACCACTGTTCCCTTGTTCCCTCGTTCCCTGCATTTACTCCATCGACGGCAATCCCGCCAGGGCCATGGCGATCTCTTCGGCTGGATACTCGTAGTTCTCCAGCTTGCCGGCCTGGTAGTCGATATAGGACTGCATATCGAAGTGGCCGTGGCCGCTCAGGTTGAAAAGGATCGTCTTCTCCTTACCCTCTTCCTTGGCAATCAGCGCTTCCTTGATGGCGTGGGCGATGGCGTGGTTGGCCTCGGGAGCGGGCACAATGCCCTCGGCGCGGGCAAACTGAATGCCGGCGGCAAAGGCGTCCAACTGCTGCACAGTGGCGGCCTCGATCAGGCCAAGATCCAATACATGCGAGACCAGCGGCCCCATGCCGTGGTAGCGCAATCCGCCGGCATGAATCCCCGGCGGCATGAAGGTGCTGCCCAGGGTGTGCATCTTGACCAGCGGGGTGAGGTGCGCGGTGTCGCCGAAGTCGTAGCGGAAGGGTCCTTTGGTCAGCGAGGGGCAGGCGGCCGGTTCGACGGCGACGATACGCGCCTGGCTCTGGCCCTTGAGTTTGCGGCCCACATAGGGCATGGAGAGTCCGGCGAAGTTCGATCCGCCGCCAGCGCAGGCAATGACGATGTCGGGATCGGCGTCGGCCAGGGCCATCTGCTCGATCGCTTCCTGCCCGATCACCGTCTGGTGCAGCAGCACGTGGTTGAGCACGCTGCCCAGGGCGTATTTGGTGTCGGGGTCCTTGGCGGCCATCTCCACCGCTTCGCTGATGGCCATGCCCAGCGAGCCGTTGGAATCGGGATGCGCGGCCAGAATCGCTCTTCCCGACTCGGTTTCCATGCTGGGACTGGCGGTGACCTGAGCGCCGAAGACCTCCATCAGCGCGCGGCGATAGGGCTTCTGGTTATAGCTGACGCGCACCATGTAGACCTTACAGTCCAAACCGAACATGGCGCAGGCCATGGCCAGCGACGAGCCCCACTGCCCGGCGCCGGTCTCGGTGGAGAGGTGCTTGGTGCCTTCCAGCTTGTTGTAATAGGCCTGGGGCACGGCGGTATTCAGCTTGTGCGAGCCGGCCGGGCTGACACCCTCGTATTTGTAGAAGATCTTGGCGGGCGTATCCAGAGCCTGCTCCAGGCGGCGGGCGCGGAACAGGGGCGTACAACGCCACTGCGCGTAGATCTGCCGCACCGGGCCGGGGATCTCGATCTCCCGCTCCGTGCTGACCTCTTGCATGATCAGGCTCATGGGAAACAGCGGCGCCAGATCGTCGGGACCCAGCGGCTGATGCGTGCCTGGATGGAGCGCCGGAGCCGGAGGCTGAGGCAGATCGGCGACAACGTTATACCAGGCCTGAGGAATGCGATTTTGCGGAAGATTGTATTGAATACTGTCCATGCGCAACATTTTACAGTGCGTCTGCGGCCGCTCGCCTGCGTGCCGCATCAGCGGCTATGGCAAACAGCACTTCTTGTACTTCTTGCCGCTGCCGCAAGGGCATGGATCGTTCCTGCCGATCTTTGGCCACTCGCGCCGAATCGGCAAACTGGGGCTGGCCCAAACCGGTCCTCCCTCGAAGTCGTATAAGTATGGAGCATCGAAGTCTTCCGCATAAGGATCGCCGTCGAAATCATCCCCACCGGAATCGTCCGGAGAATTCCCGCCGTTCTCCGTAAAACAAGCCCACCCTGCAAAGGATTTGACCGTGTCCGTGATCAGTTGACTATGGGGATTTGCCGCTAATTCCGCGAGGACCCGTTCTTTGCCCTTGGCTAAGTCGCGTTCCACTTCCGTGAGACCGACATACCCCGGATCGGCTAGTCCCTCCGCAAAAACCTGCCGAATCTCTTCGATGAGTTCCTCTGCATAAAGGTCGGAGGTGCTGGCAACAAGTTCCGACCAGATCGTTTCGTTCTTCGCATCTCGTACGAGCTTGCCGCGGTACAAAGTGGCAAAGACCGCAAGAACCTCCTCGCGGCTTTTCAAGCCCGCCCCGACAAGCATGGCCAAGGCGCGAATTGCCGCACCGCGCGCCCATTCATCGGCCGCCTCATTCTCTATGATGGACTGAATTCCGGTTAGATCGCCATCACAGGCAGAAGCCAGCACGGATCCGAAATCCCCGGCAATGAAATCTTCAAACAAGAGATCAAGAACGTCCGTGGGAAGCTGCGCGATACGCACCAGCAGAGGATAGGCGCGCGGTTCGCGAAATTGCGCCAGCAAATAGCAGGCATACAGATGCGCCATCCGATCCCCCTCGGGATCGAAAGCTTCTGTATCTTCAAGAAGTTCTTCCAGGATGTGCAACAGCCCCGGGGTGATCTCTTCACGCTGCGCGACGGCTGCGTCGACTGCTTCGCGCTCGAAACGCTCCGGGCCAAGATCGAACCGGCGTAATATCTCTGCAATTTCCATTTGCTTATCCGTTGGGGAGTGATTTGCGTCTTGTTGCCTAGCTGCCTTGCGCTTCCTTGAGCGTTACCGTAATACGCCGGGCATCGCCGCCTACGGAGACGATGGCGATTTCGCCGCTGGATTTCTTCTGAATACTCTTGAATTTTTCGCCCCACTCCACCAGCACCAGTGCATCTGGAGTCAGCAACTCGTCCAGGCCCAGCGTCTCCAGTTGGCGTTCGCTCTCCAGACGGTAGACGTCCAGATGGAAGAGCTTGACCGGCTTGCCTTCCCAGGCGCCGTCGTACTCGTGCAGCAGGGTGAAGGTGGGACTGGTGACCTCGTCGGCGTCGGCGGCGTCCAGCGCCTGGGCGATGCCCTTGACCAGCGTAGTCTTGCCCGCGCCCAGGTCGCCGCGCAGCAGCAACAGATGCGGCGGCTGCAGCAGCGCGGCCAGCTTCTGGCCCACTGCAATCGTTTCCGCTCCGCTCTGGGTCGTAAACTCGAAGATCCGGTCCGTGGCGGGGAGTGCAGTGTTGGTCATTCGGCAGCCTCGTGAGAAGCCGCCAGCGGAGTCGTCTCCGCTTGCTGCCCCTGCAACCAAACATACCCTCTCGGGCCTTGGGTGCGAAAGCGAAATGCCCGCGAAAGCTCGGCCAGCGAATCGGTGGCCAGCAGGGTGTTCTCGTCCCGACGGCGCACGGCCATATCCGCGGCCAGCCCATGCAGGTAGACGGCCGCCTCGACGGCGCTCTGCGGGTCCTCTGGATGCTGCGCCAGCAGGCCGGCAATCAGCCCGGTGAGCAGATCGCCGCTGCCCCCCTTGGCCATTCCCGGATTGCCGGTGGTATTCACCGCAACCCGTCCGTCAGGGTGGGCGATGAGTGTGCGCGCCCCCTTGAGCACCAGGGTCACGCCGGCGCGGCGGGCAAAGCTGCGCGCCACCTCCAGCCGGTTGCCCTGCACCTCGGCCACGGTGACTCCCGCCAGCCGCGCCATTTCGCCGGGATGCGGCGTCATCACCAGGGTGCGGCCTTTCTTGAAGATCTCGCCCCACTTGGCCATCAACACCGGCTTGGTGGCCAGCATATTCAAGGCGTCGGCGTCGATCACCGCCGGAATCCGGGTGGCCGAAAGCAGGGCGGTGGTGAATTTGGCCGTCTCCGGCGCCTGCCCCAGGCCGGGGCCGATGGCCAGCACGGTCTTGCCCGTGGTGAGCGCCGCCAGCCGCTCCACGCCCAGGTTTTCGGCAGAAATGCACCCCGCGGGGGTAGCCGCCAGCGGCCAGGTCATCAATTCCAGAGCCGCCGCGGCCACCACCGGCAGCGCCGGAGCCGGCACCGCAGCCGTCACCAAACCGGCGCCGGCGCGCAAAGCCGCCAATGCCGCCATGGCCGGCGCACCCGCCTTGCCGCCCGCCGCTCCGAATGTCCCGCCCACCACCAGCACGTGGCCGAAGTTGCCCTTGTTGGCAGTGGCCGTGCGCGGCGCCTGGGCCATGGTCAACGCAGATCCCGCCCAATAAAAGCGGGGATGCTCGAAGTTCTGCACCGCCAGCACCGCCTCGCGCGGCGAACCGATAGGCGCCACCAGCACCGGCTGATCCCAACGCCGGGTCATCAGGCCAAAAAGATGCGCCGGCTTGGGCGCGGTGAAGGTGATTACGGCATCGGCGGCGAAGACCGGCCCCGCAGCCGCCGTCCCGGTCTCGTCGGCCTGCCAGCCGCTGGGCAGATCGACAGCAAGAATAGGCGCTTTCGATGCCTTGGCCCACTCCAGGGCAGCCAGCGCCAGGCCCGCGATGGGAGCCTTGAAGCCCGTTCCCAGCACCGCATCGATAAGCAGATCGGTCTGCAATACCGCTGCGTAGTGGACCAGTTCCTCCGCCTCACGCACGATGTGGATCATGCCGCAGGCCGGACTGGTCAGATCGCGCCAGGCGCGCTCGGCGTCGCCCTTGAGCCCATCGGGCGCGCCCAGCAGCACGGTGGTCACCTCCAGCCCCGCCACAGCCAGAAAGCGCGCCGCTACCATGCCGTCGCCGCCGTTGTTGCCCCTCCCGCAGAGCACCGTCACCCGGTGCGCCTCAGGAAACTGGTAGAGGGCGAAATCCGCCACCGCCGCCGCCGCGGTCCGCATCAGCTCGAAGGAGGGAATCCCGTAGCGCTCCGTCGTCAAACGGTCGCAGGCCTGCATCTCCGCAGCGGTGAGTACGTCCATGGAACGATAGTAGTACAGGGACTAGGGGTCAGGGGTTAGGGGTTAGGGGATAGAGAACAGGGAAACAGCCGTCCACCGGCTACACCGGCCCACACGAGAAGAAATTGTAGCGCTGGCCTCCTGGCCGGCTGTGGCGTGGACCTCCCGGTCCACGCTTGTCTCATTTCACAATAGGACGCTTGCCATAAAGAGCCTACCTCTACTCCAGCCGAGCCCGTTCTGGATGGCTCACGCTTACGGCACAGATTTCCGGCTTTCAGATGCACTCATCGAAAACAGGGTTGGCGGCTTAGCAAGGGCGCAGCCAGACCGCTTCGGCGGCCATGCGGCCGAGAATCGACGCGACCCCCTCCATCTCAATCGAAACGGTTTGATCGTAGTTGTGGCGAACCACGCGCAGGCTCTTTCCCGGCCCAATGCCGGACTGGTGCAAAAAAAGCAACAGCTTCGGATCGCGCTCCTGCAGGCTGACCACCGAGTAGCAAACGTCCTCGACGGCCTCAGCCAGCGGCGCTTCGCCGTTTTCCTTATGACGCGCCGGGCTGGCAGGCAGAACCGAGTTGCCGTGCGGACAGAATCCCTCTTCGCCCAGCTTTTCCTTGAGCTTGGCCTCGAAGGCGGGGGAGACGGCGTGCTCCAGCCGTTCCGCCTCTTCGTGGATCTGGTGCCACTCCATGCCGAAGACCTCGCTCAACATGCGCTCGATGAGGTGATGGCGCAGGGCGGTGCGATAGGCGATGGCCCGGCCGGCCTCGGTCAGCCGCACGGCCCCTTCACCCTCTTCGACGTAGCCGTCGCGTTTGAGGCGCTTGAGGGCCATGGTCACAGCCGGGGGAGAAACCTCCACCCAATGGGCAAGCAGCGCCGGAATCACCTGGTGGCCTTCGGCTTCGGCCTCCAGAATGGCTTTCAAATAGTCTTCTTGCGAAGCGTTGATGGTCTCTTTCATGGCAGCACCTGCACCAGTCTACGCGATTCTTTTCTTTAGCTTCTAACTTTTAACCGCAAGCCGGCGGATGGCGCGCGAAACCAGGATTCAGCTCGCGGCAAGGCATTTCACAAAACCATGCGCCGCGTATTCGAGGATCTGGCGGTCGGCGGTAACCAGCGTAGCGCCAAGGTGACGCGCCGTGGCCAACAGGATGCGGTCGGCAGGGTCGGGATGGACATCCCAGGGCAAACGTGTGCTGGCAACCGCGATGGAGGGAAGCAGCGGCGCCAGACTTACACCTGGCTTCTTCAGCGCGGTATCGACCCACTCGCCCACGTCGCAACTCAAACGCAGACGGCTTTTGGAAACCAGCAGCGCAATCTCCCAGGGAGTGATGGCCGAAACCAGCAGGGTGTCTTCCGCCGCGGCCTGCTCGATTTCCTCACGGGTAGTCGAGAGAATCTGGTCTGATCCTTCCACCATCCAAACCAGGACATGCGTGTCGAGCAGGAGCGGGTTCATTTGTTCGCTTCCCACTCGACGTCCAGCGGGGAGATGATGTCGCCTTCGTACAGCACGGTTCCCTTCATGGAGCCAAAGAGCTTTGATTTGGGTGGCATGGGCACAACCTGGGCCACAGGCCGCCCGAATTTGGTCACCACCAGCGGCTCACGGCTGGCCGCGACTTCGTCGAGCAGTTGCAGGCACTTGGTTTTAAACTCGCCGGCGGGAATGGTAGCCATTACGGAGACCTCCATGGTCATCGACCATGGTTGTATTTTGAGCCCGATTGGGACCCAATGCAAGTTCCGCGCTCCCCAAAACGGCTCAGCCCCCGGCAAACTGCCGAGGGCTGAGAACTGTTCACTGACCACTGTCCACAGATGGCTACTTCACCTTGACGACCGGCTCGACGCTGAGTCCGGGGCGCAGGGCGTGGTTGGGATCTTCGCCGTTGAGGTTGTCGAAGTCGATGCGGACGGGAACGCGCTGCACAACCTTGACATAGTTTCCTGTCGCGTTCTCGGGCGGAAAGAGCGAGAGCACGGAGCCGGTTGCGCCGCCGATCTGCGTCACCTTGCCATGGTAGGTCTTCCCCGTCGAGTCAACCTCAATCTCGGCCGTCTGCCCGGCGACCATGTGCTTGAGCTGGGTTTCCTTGAAGTTGGCGGTCACCCACAGCCCTTCCAGCGAGACCAGGGTGAGCAGATTCTGCCCGGTTGCCACGTTCTGGTTGATTTCGACGCTCTTGCGGGTGATGATGCCGGCGGTGGGAGCGACGATCTTGGTATAGCTGAGGTTGAGCTTGGCCTGATCGAGCTGGGCCTGAGCCTGCTCAACCTGGGCCGCCGCTTGCTTGGCGCGGGCCGACTGCACGGCGACCTGCTGCGGGCCGGTCTGCGCATACTGCTGCAGCGCCTTGGCCTGAGCTTCGCGCTCGTGGGCCACACGGACGCCGTCCCTGGCCGCCTGCTCGCTGGCTTCGGCGCCGGCCAGATCGGCTTTGGCGGCATCGGCCGCGGCCACTGCGGCGTCGAACTGCTGCTTGCTGATGACGTCCTTCTCCACCAGCGGCTTGTAGCGGGCTAGATCGGCCTGAGCCTTGGTGCTGTTGGCCTGGGCCTGAGCGACGCGGGCGTGGGCGGCTTCAAGCTGTTTCTCGGCCTGCTCGACGGAGGCGCGGGTCCCGGTCACGTCGGCTTCGGCCGAACGCAGGTTGCTGCCGGTGTTGACGGTGGTGATGGGCACATTGACGTTGGCCGCGGCGGCGTTGGCCTGGGCGCTGGCCAGGGCGGCTTCGGCGTTCTCCACTGCCACCTGGTAGTCGCGCGGGTCGAGTTCGGCGATCAGATCGCCGGCCTTCACCACCTGGTTCTCGTCGACATAGACCTTCACCACCTGGCCGCCGATGCGCGAGCTGACCTGGATCAGGTGGCCATTGATCTGCGCATCGTCGGTGTCTTCGGTAAAGGTCGAGCGCCACCAGAGGCCCACTGCCACCAGCGCCAGAATCACAACCACCACAATGACGATGGCTCTGCGGCGCGACGGGGGCGGCACGATCTCGGTCGTCTCGTCCAGCTCGGTTTCGATTGGGTTCACTTCCGCCACGTCTACTTCCCTCCCAGATAGTTCTTGTAGTTCTCTCCCGCTCCCAGGGCACGCGCCAGGCTGAGCTTGGCGACGTTGTGCCGGTAGAGACTGGAGACATACCGATCGTTGGCTTGGGCCACGGACTGCTCGGCCTGGCTGACGGCCAGGTTGTCGCTCACGCCGTTGGCATAGCGCTGTTGCGCTTCGCTGAGAACCTCATTGGCCAGTTCGACGCTGGAGCGGGCCACTTCGACGAGCTTCTGCGCTGCGGCGATGTCCAGCAGGGCGTCGCGCACATCGGCGTCCACCTGCGCTTCTGCGTCGCTGAGCTTGGCGCGCTGGGTATCGAGCTGCGCCTGCGCCTGTTGTGCTTCGCCGCGCAGGCCATACTCCTTGAAGAGCGGCGCGCTGAGGGTTCCCGCGGCATTGCCGGTGCCGTGCGAGGAGGCCGGATTCACCCCGATGTCGCCGTAGTCGCCGTTAAAGACCAGCGTGGGCAGCCGGTCGGCAGCCGCCGCCTTGCGCTGCTCCTCGCCTGCCCTGGTCTGCTCGGCCAGCGCGGCCAGGTCCTTGCGGTTCAGATGCGCCTGATGGATCGCCTCGTCCACATTCAACTGGTCGAAGGCCGCGTAGGGCGCCTTGTCGGCCAGGGTGAAACTCTGCTCCAGGGGCAGGCCGATGGCGCGGGCCAGGGCCAGTTTGTCTTTCTCGAAGGCGTTCTTGCTGACAATCAACTGCTGTTGGAGCGATTGATAGTCCACGCGGGCGCGCAATTCGTCGAGCAGCGGTGCGGTGCCCGCCTGGTGGTTGGCGACGGCCTGGTCCAGCGAGATCTTGGCCGTAGCCACCTGGGCCTCGACGCTGGCGATGCGGGTTTCGTCGGCAAGCGCCATCAGGTAGGCGTTGCCCACGGTCAGAATCACCAATTCCTTGGCGTCGTCGGCGCTGAGCTGGGCGGCGGTAAAGTTGTGCCGCGCGGCCAGGTAGTTGCGCAGCGAGCTGACATCGAGTAGCGACCAGGTCAGCGAAGCGCGCAGATCGACAAAGCCGAAGGGTCCGATGATGGTGGGAAAGCCCTTGATGCGCAATCCCTCGGCAGGCAGATCGGTCTGCATCACCGCGTCCTTGACGTTGGCGTCGACTTCGGGCAGCAGCGCCTGCAACTGGCTGAGCCGCGCCCCGCGCGCCGCTTCGGCCTGTGTGCCGCTGAGGATGGCTCCCAGATTGTTCTTGAGTCCGCGTTGAATGGCCTCATCGAGCGTGAGCGGGATGGGCTGCGCAGAGACTTCGCCGGCGGATACGCTGCCCTGAAAGGGCGAGGCGCTCTGCGCGGTCAGGATTCCGGAAAACGCGACCGCGAGAGAAGCCAACAGCAGGCTGGCGCTCCGGCGGATCGTGCTCTTGCTTGCATGAATGTACGGCATCGATCGTTGTCTACTCGCAGCGAAACGCGTAATTTGCCATCTTCGCTTCTGCTTAGGATGCACGGAGGGTGCGGCCAGGTTCTTAAATCTAGTGTAGCGGAGAAGGGCTCGCGCCGTAGCCTCGTGCTCGCTCCGCCCGGCGGCAACTGCCAAGGCTGCAAGACGGGAGCGATGCCCTTACCGCGCCGCCGTGGCCTGAATCAGTTGCGAGGCCAACGAACAAAGCCCCTGGCGGAAGAGATCGCGCACCGCATCCGGCGTCCAACCGGCGGCCTGCGCACCGCCTCGCTCGGCCAGCAGACCGGCGGTCTCGGCGGCGGTAAAACCGGCCACTGCACGCAGAATAAAGACCACGCGGGTGGCGACGGGCAGGCTTTCCAGCCACTTCCGCACCCGTTCGCGCTCCGGTCCGGCGATCATATGGTCCAAATCTTCGCGGCTGATGCCGGCGCTTTCCAGGTCGTCGTCTTCCAGGCAGGTCGCCACGGGGACAACGCGCAGCGGCGCCGCCAGGCTGCCCGGCTGGCGCTGCTCGATGCTCTCGATGGCCGCGCGGCAGAGCGCCCGTCGGCTGTTCTTGCGCGCCAGCAGCGGATCCTGGCAAACCGAGACCTCGGCGGTGGCGATGGTCGTCTCCACCAGCCCGATGCCCTCTTCGCCCTCGCCCACCAGCATGGAGGCAAGGTTGTAGAGCCCGGCCGCGATGCGGTCCACCATCTCGTCCATGCCCTCGAAGGCCTTGGCCACCGTGGCGTCGTCTTTGGACTGGCCATCCATCATGCCGTGCATCCGCTGGGTGAAGGCCATCGCGCCGGGCGGGATGGGCAGGGCGGGGATCAGGCTCTCGGGGATAGGGTCGACTTCCTGCGGCATCGTGGGCTCCTTGTGGGAAAAAGCGATTTCTCCCTGACTCTATCCTCTCCCTGTCCGCAGACGCCGTCAATGCAGCAGCCCACCACTGTGAGACGCAGGCGGTTCCCGGCCAGATCAGATGGGCTTGGGAGCGAGGTTGCGGGCGTCGGTCACATTGTCCGGCGTATCGCTGAAGGACTTGCCCGCCGCATAGGCGAATTTCATATGTTTGGAGCCGACTTTGCGGATGGCGTCCTGCCAGCCGTCGTCCCAGGTCACATGCACCTCACCGTCTACGTAGACCCACTTGCCGCGGGTGTTGCCCATCGACTTCCAAGCGTCGCCGTTCTCTTCCAGGGTAATGGTGAAGTTGTGTCCGGAACCGTCGCCGACCTCCCATTTGCCCAAGTAATGGCCGCGCGAGGGCAGGTGCGGGTTACCCGGCTCCATCTCATTGGCGACCATCGTGGGCGGCGCAAACTCCACCCGCGCTACCTCGGAGAGCTTGAAACTCTGCCGGTGGCCGTCTTTGAAGACGATCACGATGGAACCCTGGTCGCTCTTGGCCGCCGCGGGCGTGGCGGCAAGAACGGTGGGCAGCGCCAACACAGAAATGGCCGTCAAGGCGGCAACGCTCAACAACTTGCGCATTGGTTTCTCCTCTTTAAGCGGGGCGCGTGGACCTTGTGCACGCGACCGTACTCTTTTCGTTACGCGACCTGCGGTTCATTTGTTCCCCAGGACCTCACTGAAAACCAGCTTGCGCATGCAAGCCTCGCGCAACCGGCATCTCGTTCTGCTTGCCTCCGGTCACCACCGTTAAGAAAGACAGTTCGCCGTTGTGGTTCGACCAAAGCCGTATATCGATAGAAATCCCTGACCCCTGATCCCTGACCCCTAACCCCTAACCCCTGACCACTGACCCCTGACCACTGCATTTGGAAACCTTTTCATTTTTCTCTGGACTTGCCTCCGCGGCACTGCGTAGAGTGGTTGCGGCGCCTCTCCGCGCGGAGCGGATGGGAGCGCCGTGGCTGGCCGGTATCGTTCCCCAGGGAACCGCGGCGAGTTGCGGCCCCCGGCCTCCGCCCAGACCACGCAATCTTTGCAGGAAGCAGGGAAATCCTCTCATGGCCACTCGTTCCACACCTTCGCAGGCAAACGGGAAGTATCTGGTTCCGTTCATCATCGTCACCGCGCTCTTCGGCATCTTCGGCTTCCTCACCAGCCTCAACAACCAACTGGTGAGCAAGCTGAAAGAGATCTTCGACCTGCCCTACGGGCCATCCATGCTGGCGACCTCGGCCTGGTTCTTCGCTTACCTGGTTTTCTCGGTCCCCAGCGCCAAGCTGATCGAGAAGGTGGGCTACAAGAAGACCATGGTGATCTCGCTGTTCATCATGGTGGCGGGTGCGCTGCTGTTTGTCCCGGCGGCCAATCAGGTGAGTTTTTCTCTGACCCTGACGGCCATCTTTGTGCTGGCCACGGGCGTCTGCGCCTTACAGACCTCGGCCAACCCTTATGTTGCGATTCTGGGCCCCGAGCACAGCGCCTCGGCGCGACTGAACCTGGCCCAGGCCTTCAACTCCGGCGCTTCCGCCGCAGCGGGATGGTTTGCCGCCCGTTTCATCCTTGCCGACACCAGCAAGGTCTCCGATGCGGCCAGTCAGGCGCACATGTTGCAGATGCCTTATGTCTACATCGCCGGCGCACTGCTGGTGCTGGGTTTTGCCGTCATGTTCCTGCATCTGCCGGCCATCGCCATGACCCAGGCCTTCCGCCCCGCCAAGGACGGCGACCCGCTGCTGGAGCGCAACATCTGGAGCCATTCGCACACGGTGCTGGGCATGGTGGGCATCTTCTTCTATGTCGGCGTGGAGATCGCCCTCGCCGCCATTTGCATTCAATTCTGCAAACAGCAGGGCATCGGCAGCCTTGAAACCGCTGGCATTCTGGTCACCGTGTACTACCTGCTCATCATGGCCGGCCGATTCGCGGGCAGCGCTCTGATGAGCGTGATCAAGGCGGAGAAGATGCTGATGGTGCTGGGCGCTCTGGGCGTGGTGCTGATGCTGGTCTCCATGTTCACCTCCGGACCGGTCGCCATCGGGGCCCTGGTGCTCTGCGGTTTGGCCAACTCCATCATGTATCCCACCATCTTCACCCTGGGCATCGCCGAACTGGGTCCGCTGACCAGCAAGGGCTCGGGTGTCATCACCATTGGCAATGTGGGCGGCGCCATCGTTCCCCCGCTTTTTGGCCTGCTGGCCGACAAGATCGGCATTCAGTATGCCTTTGTGCTGCCCATCGTCTGCTACATCTTCGTGGCCTATTACGGCTTCTCCGGCTACAAGCCCAGCCGGGCGTAAGCGCGCCGAAGGTTAAAACCAGTCTGGAACGAAGCAAAAAGACGGCAGCGGGGAGGGATTTCGATCCTTTCCCGCTGCCGTTTTTACTGGTGGAAACGGTGTTTGCCGTCAACGGTCCAGCACCCGACAGCGCACGCAAATGCAAAATCCGCTTATAATCCAAGATTCACAGCCAATTGAGATGTTTTCCGTCGGGAAACCGGCCTCCGGCCTTCATCGCTGAGGATGCGAGGGCTTGTTGAGGGGTTTCCTCAAACGTTACGATGAATTGACCACCCGGAACGGACACCATGACCCAACTACAAGCTGAGACGACTTCGCGCACCCAAGACCTGATCGACCTGGAAGACAAATACGGCGCCCACAACTATCATCCGCTCGACGTGGTGATTGAACGCGCCCAGGGCGTATGGGTGTACGACGTCGAGGGAAAGCGCTATCTCGACTGCCTGGCGGCCTACTCCGCGGTCAATCAGGGACACTGCCACCCCCGGATTCTGCGCACCCTGCAGGAGCAGGCCGCGAAGATCACCTTGAGTTCGCGCGCCTTTCGCAACGAGCAGTTGCCGCTCTTCTGCAAGGAGCTTCACGATCTGACCGGCTTCGAGATGGTGCTGCCGATGAACTCCGGCGCCGAAGCGGTCGAGACCGCGCTCAAAGCCGCGCGCAAGTGGGGCTACAAGGTCAAGGGCATTCCCCAGGACCAGGCTGAGATCGTTGTCTGCGCCGGCAACTTCCATGGGCGTACGCTCACCGTGGTGAGCCTTTCCAGCAGCGAACAGTATCGCGACGGCTTTGGTCCCTTCACGCCGGGCTTCAAGATCATTCCCTATGGCGACATCGAGGCTCTGCGCGACGCCATCACCCCCAACACTTGCGCCTTTCTAGTCGAACCGATTCAGGGCGAGGCGGGAATCGTGATTCCCCCCGCGGGCTACCTGAGCGAGGCGGCCAAACTCTGCAAAGAGAACAACGCGCTGCTCATGCTCGACGAGATTCAATCTGGACTGGGGCGCACCGGCAAGCTCTTCGCCTATATGTATGAAGCGATCACGCCGGATGTGTTGATCGTGGGTAAAGCCCTGGCCGGCGGCTTCTATCCGGTGTCGGCCGTTTTGGCCTCTGCCGGGATCCTGGGTGTCTTCAATCCCGGCGATCACGGCAGCACCTTCGGAGGAAACCCGCTGGGCTGCGCCGTTGCCAGAACCGCGCTACGCGTGCTGCTCGATGAAAAGCTGGTGGAGCGCTCGGCAGAGTTGGGAGCCTACTTCCTGGCCCGGCTGCAAGAGCTGCAAAGCCCGGCCATCAAGGAAGTGCGCGGCCGCGGCATGTGGATCGGCATCGAACTCCACGGCATGGCTCGTCCCTATTGCGAGGCGCTGCAAGAAGAAGGGATTTTGTGCAAGGAGACGCACGATCGCGTGATCCGCATTGCGCCGCCGCTCATCATTACCCGCGAAGAGATCGATTGGGCCGTCGAGCGCATCGCCAGGGTCCTGCAAAAGTAGCCAGAGAATCGCCAGCCACGAGATGCGAAACTGTAACGATGGCCGGCCGGCTGGAGGTTACCGTGGGGGAAAATGGCCTGCAGGCTCTGCAACTGACCGCGGTGCATTTCTTCGATGCGCTGCTGGCGGACTTGCATAGACCGGTCATGGATGGATTTGAGGCTACCCGGCTCATTCGCCAGTCACCCAGAGCGTTCGTCTTCCGGTCATCGCCATGACCGCAACCGCCGGGATGCAAGACCGCGACGCCTGCATGGCCGCCGAATACCACGCCATCGCCAGTCACGATGAAGGCGTCGCCAGAATCGAGTAAATCCGCTTCCCATCGGCCCAGGTCTTTGACCGCATAGTTTTGTACCACTGGGGGGTGCCCCCGGTCTCGTTTTTGAGACCGGGAAGAGTACGAACTGAAATACATCTTCCTGCGGTCCAGACCTAATGTGGGAGAGCGAAATGCCGCAGTCAGCGACTCTCTGCCTCGCCCACGGCGTGGCTGGTCTCCACCCGTGAAGCCCGCAACAGCCGCGCAATCTGCTTCAGGTGCAGCAGCACTGCATAGGCGCGCAACATCTCCCCTTGTGAGAATTCCAGCCCCTTGGGGCGCACCGCATTGATGCGCTCTTCCAGCCGCTCGATGTCTTCTTCCAGAACGATCCCCGGCGGCGGAGTATTGAAGCTCCACTGGTGGATGCGCCCGGCGACATGATGAAAGCCGAAGCTGATGTCCCCGGCCAGTTTGCCCAGCGCCGGCTCCAGTTGCTGCGCGTAGCCGTCGTTGTGGCTGTCGCGTACCGAAAACTCCAGCGCCACCAGCGCATCGAAGATAGAGCGCCCGAACTGAAAGAGTGTACCCAAGCCTTCCCGCCATCCCGGCCCGCCGGAAGGCTCGTTGCGCGATGCTTCCAGCAGTTCCTTGTTACTGGCGACGATCTTCTGGGCATCGGCTTGCAAGGTGGCCAGATTCTCCGCCGGCGTCCCGCTGAAGCCTTGCAGAATCGCTTCGAAAAAGGCGCTCAGCACCAGGAACTCCTGGGCCAGCCCATCCTGGAGCCGCAGCCGGGCGCGGTCGGGAAAGACCAGCGTGGCGATCAGCAGTGCCACCAGAATGCCCAGCAGCACTTCGATCACGCGGTGCAACGGCAGCAGCCAGTACGATCCTTTCGCTTCCACCAGCATGATAATGGCGATGGTCACGCCGGCCAGCCGCGAACTGCTGCGCAACCCCAGCAATCCGCAAACAATCACTGCCAGCAAGACGGCCGCAATGAAATTCCACGGCAACGCGCCGATGAAGGTAAACGAAAAGCCCAGCGCCGCGCCGATCAGCGTCCCCAGCAGACGGTCGCGCGAGGCCGTCATGGTCGCCCCAAAGTTCGATTGCAGCACGATGATGGCGCTGATAGCGCTCCAGTAACCGTCGTGGAGACCAAAAAAGCGCGCCAGCCACCAGCAGAGGCCGGCAGCTGCGGCCGTCTTGGCCGCGTGAATCAGCAGCCGCCGGTGCTCCCAGGTCAACAGACCGCTGCGGCTCTTGCGCGCATCGATCAGCTTGACCACAAGCTGCTGCTGCGACCAGGTTTTGTTTGCCTTCAGGCGCATCCGCTGTCCTCTCTCTTGAAGAGTCCCCCTGGCGCGATCGGTTGAGATGATTCTGCCGTCGCAGGGTCCTGTCTTTTCTGGGAATGATCCTTACACCTCAAATCGTAAACGGATATTTTCCATCCATTTCGAGGCGCTTTGATCCTGTTGAAACGGACCCGCTAGTGGAGACCGAAACTTCAAAATCATTCACTCTTCAAAAGAGAAATCCATTCGCGGGGTTGAAGTGCGGAGCGCGGAATTCGAGAGCGATTCAACTTATAAAGTAATCTGCGAAGTCCACTTAGCTCTACATCGTCCTTGACAAAGGGGATGAGGCGATTCGCCAAACGCTGAAGCGAGATCCGCTGATCTTCAAACCGATTGCCATCTTCTGGCCGGAATTGCGACCAGGCAATGGAGTGCACAAATCCAGAGATGCCGAACAGGCGCGACGAAAGAACATCCTCGGCAAATACCCGGATAGGTCCGGAAAACTCGTGGAGTGCATCATGGAACGCTACAACACCTTGAGGCTCCAAAAAGCCGGAAAAGCCGTCAAAATCTGCTTTCGCACCTTGGTAGGAGTGATCGCCATCGATCCACAGAAACCGAATTGGGGAATTCCATGTCGGAGAAATCTCGCTCGAATAGGCCCGATGGGGCAGGACATAATCGGACACTCCGGCTACTTTAATGTTCTCCTGGAATTCTTGGTACGATTCCATCTCGGGCGCGGTTTTGTATTTTTGCACTTCGACGGATGAGCTGAAGTTGTGGGGATCGATGGCGACGACAGGACCCAAACCATAGTGTTTGCAGACTTTGGCCAACATTACGGTGGATTTTCCCTTAAAGCTGCCGATTTCTACAATGGATCCCTTGCAGGGCGTGCAAGCCGCGATCGTCCCCAGGAAGCGTGCTTCATTCTCCACTAAAAATCCCGGAATCTTTCGCGCAGCTTCCCACGCTGTGTCGAGGACCTCGTCGAGATCGCTGGGAACCACTATCCTAGCCAAATCCTGCCTCCTGAAATTCTCGCGCCTCCCATTGAAAACGGAACTGCTTTCACAATTCCGAGACGCTCTTATCCTGTTAAGACTGATTCGCAGACCGGCGAATCTCAAAGGCGAAGCCCTTGGCTAGGAATACGTTGCAACCACTCCCCATCGGGCTAGATGCGCTCCGTGCCCTTTTCCTCGCGCACAATCTCGCCGTCGCGCATATAGAGGATACGGCCGGCGATGGCCGCCGCTTCGGGGTTGTGGGTAATCATCAATGTTGTTTGACCCAGTTCCTGGTTGGATCGCAGCAGCATCTGCAATACCGCGTCGGAGTTTTTGCTGTCCAGATTGCCGGTCGGTTCGTCGGCCAGCACAATGGCCGGCTTGGTGATCAGCGCCCGCGCAATCGCCACCCGTTGCTGTTCGCCGCCGCTCAACTCCGATGGCCGGTGCTTGAGGCGGCCGCGAATCGAGAGCAGATTGCTTAGGTGATCCAGATATTGAAGGTCCAGAGGCTCGCTGCGTCCGCTCACCGCGTGGGCCAACTCGATGTTCCCCATCGCCGAGAGCGTCGGCAGAAGGTTGAACTTCTGAAAAACGAAGCCGATGCGGTGCTTGCGCAACCGCGTCCGTTCCCCGTCGTTGAGCGAGGCAAAGTCTACGCCATCGATTACCACGCGTCCCTGGGAGGCTCGGGTCAATCCGCCCAAAAGATAGAAAAGCGTAGACTTGCCCGACCCCGAGGGGCCTACAATGGCCACAAATTCACCGCGTTCAACGGAGAGCGAAACCCCGCGCACCGCGGAGACCTGGAGTCGACCGGCCGCATAAACCTTGCTCAGGTTCTCGGCAACAATAATGGGTTGAGACGTTTCAGGCTGCACAATGCGTATTGTAAATGGCCGTCCCCGCCAGGACTCCTCTAGAATGGGGTTGCACCGGTCAACACAAAGGATTCCCCTCCATGACTGTCGATCTGAAGCCCGCTCTCGTTTCCACCTTGGAGAAGGCCGCCTCCCACGCCGGCCTCCAACTGCTTTCCACCTCCGAAGGCCGCGACTTCCACAACCAGCCTACCGCTGTCTTCCAACTCGGCCTGCCCGGCTCCGATCGCCCGCTGCGCCTGGAACTCAGCTCCGCATTCGACTTCAACAAGCCCGATCTGCTCCCCACCCTGACGACGCACCTGGCCGCGGAGGCCAAACGCCTGCGCAATCCCCGTCCCGAGTGCATTTTGACCCTCGACGGCCTGCCGGTTGCTTTCAGTGGCTTTCAGTGGCCCTTTCATCGCTCCACTTCCGGCGCCGATACCCACGTCTTACATGGCGAGGTCCATCTGGCAGACGGCGGAGAGCACAACTTGCACGCCAAGGTGGCCGCCTCGGTTACTCTCACCTTTGCCGAGATTGTGCCCTCGCTGGAGCAGCCTTTCGCCGAGTCCTTTGTCTACAATGCCATCCGCAAGACCATCGATCTGGGCCAGTTGGAGTTCCTTAAGTCCGGCAATCGCCAGCCCGTCCCTGTCACCACCCGCTATTTCAGCCGCTGGCAGAAAAAATTTATCTTTACCGAAACCAACGACGCCGAGCGCCTCGATTATCTGCTGGCCAAGGCCTATTGGCTGAGCGGCGTGTTGGGCCATAGCCAGCCCGTCTGGATCGCCGATCCGCGCGACGCGCAGTACCTGAACACGACTGAAGAGGATCTCTTGCGCATGGCCAGTCATGAAGCCGGCGAAGGCCTGCTGACGCTGGACGGCGAGTTTGCAGCAGCTACACCGCGACTGCTCGAACGCAGCTTCGAGTTCCGCGCCAGACTCGATGCCGCCCTGAACTTCACCAAGCCTCAATTCAACGAGTCCATGCGTGCCGGCCACGCCAACATGTAACCGCAAACCCAGGGAGTTTTTTTGCGCAAACTCCCGATTTGAGCGCAGGCTGAGGTTTCGCTTTTTTTCTCCGACACACTCATAGACTCAAAATCCAAAGTAGGGAGAATGGAGTCACGGGGCTGTCACCCAGAAGTTTTACATGGGAGTTCATACTGGCCGCGGTTCAAAGGCTTGAGGTAGAGGTGTCGAAGGCAGAGGTGGCGCGCGGGCCCAAATGTGTTGCATGGCTGGAAGTGTAGATTTCGGCAGGCGCTGCCCAATCTGTTTTGCAACCGAACCCAGGGGACGCCTTGATAGCCCCTCAAAACAACATTCGTCCAATTCCGATTCTGCTACTCTGGACGGTAATGATTCACACCATTTTTTGAAATGGTTGAGACAATCTCTTTTCACCGGGCTCCGGAATCCATTCCAGCACCCTGGCCAACTGCGTGTCGTTGTCGTAGCCCGAGAGCCGGATGCGTTCGCAGCCGCGCCGGGCGATTTTCTCTCGCTCGTTGGGGTGGGCCAAATAGTAGCGGATCTTATCCGCGCACTCTTCGACGGAAGAGAAAAACTCGGCTTCCTTGCCTTCTTCGAAGCAGGCTTGATGGCCAGGAGCCCGTACCGCGAGCAGAAACCCCTGGCAAACCGCAATCTCCAGCGCTTTAAGTGAGATGTCGTCCTCATTTAGACGGGTTAGAAAAGCCAGGTTGATCTTTGAACGCCAGATACGCCGGCGGTAATCTTCATTGAGGAGCTCGTTGCCGCGCATATGAAGCTGGCGTTCTTTCGGCGTAAGGAGCTTCTCCCAGCGTGGCCCCGAGATGGTCACCGGGAGCTTGTGTCTGGTGATTAGCTCGCGCAGAAACCGAGGGCGCTCTTCATACGGGCTTCCGACATAAGATACCTCGAAGCTGCGGTCGGCGTCGCTCCATCCCTCTGGCGGAGGAAAGTTCATCTCCACGTCGTAGGTGAAAGGAATATGGATAAAGTTCAGACCCCACTCCCGGTAGCGGGCCACATCCGCCTCGCGGAAGACGCAGTGCAGGTCGAACATCGGGAAGATCTTCTTGAATTGGCGCCAAACCCCGTCCCTGCGTGGTCCGAAGGGTGCATCCTGTGTGAAGCAAAGGGTTTGTATGCCGGCGCACTGGATGGTGCGCATGGTTTGCGGCGTAAACAGAAGAGGTTTGTCGAACCAGATAAGATCGGGCTGTTCGCGGCGCACCGCCTGGAGTAAATCCGCATTGGGCTTCTGGATAAATGGTTCAAAGGGAAAACGGTCGCGCAGAGTGGTGAGTTTGTTGGAAGAGTACCTGTAGACACGTGTATCGAATGTGCGCACATCCTGCCGCAAGCGTTGTAAAGCGCGAATGCGGGCAACAGTTGTCGTGCCGGTTCCAAGCGGACCGACGTAGAGGATTCTGCGTTTCATGGGCTTGAATGTCCTCGATACTGGGCATAGGATCCGATGGACTCCAGGTTGTTCTGCGGCAGAATGAATCAGTCAATACGTTTACATAGATGCTGGAACGAGAGACAGGTTGCCCTGACAGGGGACAACGAAGTGGGTCGTCCGGAAATCCGCCGGAGGTTAGCCAGTAAATGCGCCACGCAGGGGGCATTGTCTTTACTGTCCGGCCTGGACCTTCCACTTCCATACCGCTGTTGCAAAAGCTGGTGCGGCGTGGGAAAACGCCGGTTCGCGTGGTCGAGCGCTGCCAGGTCGTCTTGCTGGCCGGGAAAGGCTGGCAGGATATTCGCATTGCCGAGCAACTCGATGTGGCGCCGCGCATGGCTGCGCGTTGGCGTGGCCGGTTTCTCGGCCCTGGGCGTGGGCGTGGGCGGCTTAATGAAAGACGCGCCACGGCCTGGGCGCTAGCGCGCCATCCAGGCCCAAAAAGTCGCCGAGGTGGTGGGGTTTTCAATCGGCATTATGGGGATTTTTGCATCGGCGCTGACAGCGGAGCAGCAACTCCGGCTCTTTCACTATCCCCTGGCGCGCTTATAGAAGGGCTGCGGAACCTGCCGGGCGCGTACGGTATTGGCTCTTACCTGTACCAGTACATCCTCTCCAGACGCGGCGGCCGAAGCGGACAGCAGGGCAAAGGCGATGTTGGTCTTGAGGAAGGGCGCGGGCGATCCAGAGGTCACCGTGCCGATAGGCTCCCCATCCAGGGACTGCACCAAGTACCCATCGCGGGCGATGCCGCGCTCGACCATCTCCAGCGCTACAATCCTGCGCAGCGGTCCGCCGGCGGCTTGCACGGCCAGCAGCGCATCGCGGCCGATGAACTCTCCTTTGTCCAGTTTGAGCCAGCGCTCCAGCCCGGCTTCGAAGACATTGATCGAGTCGGAAATCTCGTGGCCGTAGAGGCTCATGCCTGCCTCCAGGCGCAGGGTGTTGCGCGCGCCCAGACCGCAGGGGCGAATACCGAACTCTTCCCCGGCGGCCAGCAAATCGGTCCATACCTTCACGGCAACGGAGGCATCGGCGGGCAGGTAGATCTCGAATCCATCTTCGCCGGTGTAGCCGGTGCGGGTGATTAGCACGCCCGGGACGCCCGCGACCTCGCCATAGGTGAACCAATAGTTCCGGATTGCGGCCAGATCGACTGCCGTCAGCTCTTGCAGCGTCTGCAAGGCCCGCGGACCCTGCACCGCCAGTTGGGAGTACTCCGCCGAGCAGTCGACGATCTCCACATCGGAAAAGCCGCCCGTATGAGCCTTGATCCAGGAAAAGTCCTTGTCCTTGGTGCCGGCATTGACCACCAGCAGGTACTCGTTCTCCTTGATCCGGTGGACCAGCAGGTCGTCAACGAAGCCGCCTTGGGGATTGAGCAGCGCGGAGTAATGCGCCTGTCCATCCTTGAGCCGCGCCGCATCGTTCATGGTCAGGTGCTGCACGGCGGCCAGCGCTTCCGGGCCGCGAAAGGCGATCTCGCCCATGTGGCTGACATCGAAGAGACCCACGCCAGTGCGCACCGCCAGGTGCTCGGCAATCAAGCCCCCGCCGGCGCCAGGATACTCGACCGGCATATCCCAACCTCCGAAGTCCACCATTCTGGCCTGAAGGGCGCGATGAATGGGATTGAAAACGGTCTTCATAAGCACGGGTGCGGCGGGGGTGGTCATAGGGGTTCCTCACAATGGCAAAACTACCTCCTCCACGATAGGGGTTGATGCAGACCGGGTCAAACCGACAGGAAGTACATCGGCCAGCCTGTAAAAAACGGCACGTTCCTGCAACCGGTGGTGCCAGCGTTTAGACCAGAGGATAGCGTTTCAACAGAATCTCAATGGCGAGCGCCCGGTCGATTTTGCAAACGCTACTGTTGCTGTATGAAGAGCTCGCAAGTTGCAAATGCAGATGCGCACGCTTGCAGGAGGGGTCACGGAGTGCGTAACTCGGGGGATAGGGGCACTTCTTTCCCACCTATACAGGTGAATTTGCAACGTGAAGAGTCCATACCCCGCGCCAGAAGGTTGTTGCGAGCGAAGTTTCCGAGGGGAGCCGGGAAGATTTCAACTTCCCTGCGCACCTCACCTCGTCTTCCGGTATAATCCTGGAAGACGCGGAGAGATGGCCGAGTGGCTGAAGGCGGCGGTTTGCTAAACCGTTGTACGGTCAAAAGCTGTACCGGGGGTTCGAATCCCCCTCTCTCCGCCAGTAAACCATTTATTATGTTGTTTTTAATGACTTGCAAGCCAAAATGCGCAGTCCTTGATCTGGTATTGCAGGACTATAAGGGACTATGACCCTCATGTGCGCTTGAATCACTCATTTTGCCCCTTCCAAGCTCGGCAAAACGATCTCCATCAATCAGTAGGCAAGATGCTGTTCCGGTTCCAGGTCATCCGCCAAAGAGAGCATTAGCCCTTGGCAGAAGAGTACGAGGAGTACCCTCTTCCGACAGCTATGAGCCTCATATTTATTAAGTGAAATGTTCTTTGGTGGGCCCGGAGGGATTCGAACCCCCAACCAAGGGATTATGAGTCCCCTGCTCTAACCGTTGAGCTACAGGCCCAAATGTGCGTGTAACGCTCTTAAATATTCAAAAATGGCTGATTCGAGATTTCTTACTCTCAAAGCGGGTCTACGGCACGCTGGCTTTTTTTAAGCCGCTGCACCCGGTTCGCATCCTTGTGCATCTGCACTTCCAATGCCTGCCGCCGGCGAGAGGCCTCCACACGCGAAAAACGAACAGCCATGAGCAGAAGCCATCTCAAAAACCCTTCAGTCCGTGCGAAGCGTTCCTCTCGGGCTAAAGCACCCGGTTTCTTGGGGGCATTTTGCGGCACGCTTAAAGCCGTGCCCTTTCAAAGCCAGTTTATGAGATGGCTTCTAGGGATCTGCGATCCAACATTTCCATCAACATAACCAAGTGTACCCCGTTCGTCGCCAGACGGCTAGAGTAGCCGTGGCGACAGGTAAGCCGGATCGCCCCTTCCGTCCTGCCCGTTCGAGAGCGGCCTCAAAACTGGTTTCGCCGGGGCAGAAAAGATGCTCATGGGTCGATTAACCAGCCTGTAGTCCCTCCCAGGATTGAGTGAGAAATCTCACATCTGCGCGTGACATGCCTTCGATTTCCCAGAAAAGGAGGGGATGAGGCTGTTAAACTTCGTGGCGGATCGATAAATCATAGATGGGGGGGCGATATGGCCTTGAGCAGCGGGCATTCTGCCGCGATGTGTTTTGCCATCCAGGATATAGCGCGCGGGCGCAGAAAAAAGGTGGCAGCAGGCTACCGGGTCAACAGCAGATTGGCAATCCTGCTGAGCGTTGCAGCGGTCAGTTTGAGCGGACAGGAACCAAGAATACATGAACCGATGCCTCCGTCTCCGTCTGCGGGCATGGTGACCGGAGTCAAGATCGAGCCCGATCATGCCACTTTGTCTCCCGGCGACAGCCGGCAATTCACCGGGACCGTCTCGGGAACGGGAACATTCAACACCGCAATCAAATGGTCGGTCAATGACGTGGAAGGCGGCAACGCCTCGCTGGGCACCATCAGCAGCAGCGGGTTGTATATCACTCCCTATCCAGAGCCGGCGGCTGTAACTCTGAAAGCTACGAGCACAGCCGAACCCGGCCAGTCGGCAAGCGCAATCATCACACTCTCCGCGCCGCCGGTGGGCGAGGGTCCGAAACTTTTGGTGGATCTGGCCGCGCCCACGCATCCCATCAGCCCGCTTATCTACGGAATGAACTCCTGGCGGCTATCGGACCCGCAGCACCAGGCGGCGAAGGTGGCCAAAGAAGTGCGGTTGCCGCTGAACCGCTGGGGCGGAGACGGATACACCCTGTACAACTACAAGCTCGATGTCTCCAATCTTGGCGACGATTGGTTTTTTGAAGTTGCCCCCAACAAAAATACGCATTATCCCGATGAATCCGAATTCAACACGCAAGTTATCGGCGATCGGGCCGTCGGCGCCAAGACCCTGTTGTCCGTACCCATCATCGGTTGGGTGGCCAAATCGCGTACGCGCGGTTCCAGCTTTTCGGTTGCAAAGTACGGCGCCCAGCAGAAGACCGACCCCTATTGGAAGGCTTTCGGAAACGGCATCAAGCCGGACGGAACGAAGATCACGAACAACGATCCCACCGATACCTGCATGCCCATCGATGCAAGCTGGACCTCGGATTGGGTGAAGTATCTGGTGAGCAGGTTCGGCAGTGCCGCGAAGGGCGGCGTGGCCATCTACGCGCTGGACAACGAGCCAACGTGGTGGGACAAGATGCATCGCGACGTGCATCCATTGCCCTTCACTTATGACGAGATCACAGAGAACGGACTGAAGGTGGCCAAAGCAATCAAGGCCGCCGATCCCACGGCCGAAGTTAGCGGGCTGGTGATCGATTATTGGTTTACTTACTTCTATTCGAAAAAGGACTTGCAGTGGTTTCAGGAGCATTGGTCGGAGGCGGCGAGCGGCCCCATCGACCGCAAGGCGCATGGCAACCTTCCCTTGATCGATTACTATCTGCGCGCCTTCAAAGCGGCGCAGGATGCCGACCCGCAGCATACGCGGTTTCTCGATTACCTCGACGTGCACACCTACTTTGCCGCCAACGATGCGGGGCTGAAGCCGGCGGGAACAAGCGCTCAACAAAAAGCGGTCCTTGACTCGACGCGCGTGTTCTGGGATCCAACCTACACCGACCCGCGCTTCCGCGACCCCAACAACTACATGTTTCCGCTTGCGCCGCGCATGATTCCCCGCATGAAGAACTGGGTTGCGGATAACTATCCGGGGACCAAGACTGCGATCACCGAGTACAACTGGGGCGCGCCGGAACATATCAGCGGAGCGGTAGCACAAGCCGACATTTTAGGAATATTTGGGCGCGAGGGTCTGGATCTCGGCGCACTGTGGGGACCGCCGGAGCTGAACTCCCCCTTGATGTTTGCTTTCAAGATCTATCGCAATTACGACGACGCCGGCGCGGAGTTTGGCGATACCAGCCTTGCCGCCACCAGCGCGGATCAGGGCAAGCTGGCCGTCTATGCGGCGCGGCGCACGGCCGATCATGTAATTACTGTGGTGGTGATTAACAAAACCTTCGGCGACTTGCGGGCGGATTTGGCGCTTGACCATTTCAAGATCAAGGGACCGGTGAAGGTGTTTCAATACAGCGGCGCGGATCTGGCGCAGATTCACACACTTTCTGCGGTCACGGCATCGAGGCCGGGCGAGAAGGCAAGCGCAAGCCTGGTGAAGGACCAGTTATTCCCAGCCATGTCAATCACGCTTTATGCCTTACAAGGAGAATAGGAGCTAAGAATGAGATCGGATCGCACGACTTTCCACTCTCCTTCGGGCATCTATGTTCGTGATCCTATCAAGTAGACTGTTGGTGCAAAGAAAGTTGACAAGCCGTGGCCACCTATTCTGTGAACAGTATTCTGAAGCCGGCTATTCTTGCTTTGGCACTTTGTTGTAGCTGCGTTTGTATTTCTCAGAAGGGTTCTTCCTGGGCAACAGCGACGGTACAGGCGGCCAGTGCGGCGCCCGCGGCAAGGATCGTTGTTGTCGATTTATCCACGGGGCAATTGCTGGCCTCCCACCATCTTGACCTGGCAGTCAATACTTTGGCGGCTCCCGGTTCCACGCTCAAGCCCCTGATCCTCTACGGGGCCATTGCGCGCGGACTGTGGAGCCCGGAGCGACGAATCGCTTGCAATCGAATCTTGCAGATTCAGGGCCATCCGTTGAATTGCTCTCATCCCCCCAGCGATCCCATGGATGCGCGGCAGGCGCTGGCCTGGTCGTGCAACACCTATTTTGCCAACCTGGCCGCTGCGCTGCCGCCGGCGCAGTTGCGTCTGCTTCTGGCTCCCTCGGGAGTGCTCTCCTTAACAGGCCTGGCCAAGACGGCGCGGAACGCTGATGGAGAAGAAGCCGTCGCAGAGTTTCGCGAACCTCGCACCGTCGATGAGACGCGGTTGACGTTGCTCGGAGTGGAGGGAATTCGCGTAACGCCGCTGGAACTGGCGGCGGCCTATCGCTGGCTGGCGCTGCAATTCGTCGCCCATCCCGACTCCCTTGCCACCCGGACGGTTCGTGGCGGGCTGGAAGATTCTACCGACTTCGGCATGGCCGGGCTGGCGGGCTTGGGCGGCGTTGCGGTTGCCGGCAAGACGGGAACCGCATTCTCGCAGCCGGGCGGACCGAGCCACGGATGGTTCGTGGGCTTCGCGCCGGCCGAATCGCCACGGGTAGTGATCGCCGTCTATCTGCCCTCTGCGCACGGCTCCGACGCCGCCCGTATCGCTGCAACGCTGCTGGCCGCATCGCCGTTGAGGAAAAGATGAAGATGCGCCACAGGCTTTTTATGGGCGCACTGTTGCTCGCACTCTTGTCGAGCCGGGCTGCGTCGAAGAGCACGGAACCGCGGCCCGTCCACGCCCCTGGTGCGGCTACCCTGCGCGTTGGGCTCTGGACCTTGTGGCGCGACAAGGAGATTTCGATCACTCCTCAGCCGGGGCACAGAGCTACGATGCAACTCTGCCCGCAGTGCCAGGCCGAAGCGTTGACGGGCGCAGTCCGCATCGCCGCGGCAGGCGACGGTCTCTTGATCGGCGCTCGTCGCACCGACGGGCTGGTGCTTCTTAATGGCTCTATCCAGTTGGAAGCGCATGGGGAAAAGCTCGCGATTTCCTACCCGCTGCGCATTTCGGCGCATTCCGGCGCGCTGCTGCTGAGTGTCACGCTGCCGGTCGAGAGTTACGTGGAGCGGGTGGTGGCCAGCGAGAGCAGCAGCGCCGACAGCGGAGAGTCGTTGCGCGCGCTGGCCATCGTGGTGCGCAGCTTCGCCTTGCATCAGAGCCACGGCCACGCCGAGTACGACCTCTGTGACTCGACTCACTGCCAGTTTCTGCACTGGAACGGCGTACCCAACCGGCAGAACGCCGCGCACGCCGCCACCCTGGCCACCGTGGGAGAGACGCTGTGGTTCCACGGCCGCCGTGCCGCCGCCTGGTTCCATCAGGATTGCGGGGGCAGAACCGCCGATCCCAACGAGGTATGGCAGCCCACGCGTAATGACCCGCAGATGCCCTGGCTCACCTCGCACCCCGACAACTACTGCACGGCACGGGGCGCGCGGGAGTGGTCGGCGAGCCTCTCGCTTGCGGAGCTGACCTCGGCCTTAGCGGCACAGGGTCTGGCCAGGCCTGGATGGAAGAACCTTGCTGTAGCGCGGCGGGGCGAATCGGGCCGCGCCGTGACACTGCGCCTGGATCAGACCGAGATCGCAGCCGAGGATTTTCGGCTTGCGGTGGGGCGGGCGCTGGGCTGGAACCGCATCCTGAGCACCTGGTTCGAGGTCTCACGCCAGGGCGATCTTTTTCTCTTTCATGGGCGAGGCTCGGGGCACGGAGTCGGCCTCTGCCAGAACGGCGCGGCAGAGATGGCTCACCAGGGTCTGAATCATGGCCAGATTTTAGCCCAGTACTTCCCCGCCGCGCAGGCGGCGGACGAGGTCACCGGGGTTGCGTGGCAGAGTCTGGCCGGGAATGGCTTTGAACTGCAAACGCTGGAACCCGCCGATGCGACCTATCTGCCCGCGATCCAACAGGCTCTGGACGAGGCCGAACGCCTCTCCGGCTTGCAGACCGCCGCTCCGCTGACGATGCGCGCCTTCCGCTCCACCCATGCATTTCGTGACGGCACCCTGGCGCCGGGCTGGGTGGCGGCCTTCACCGAGGCGGGCTGGATCGGGACGCAGCCGCTGCGTACGCTAGCCGCGCGCAAGATGCTCGCGTCCGTCCTGCGCCACGAGCTGCTGCACGCCCTGGTCGAGAGCCGGGCCACGGCGAAGACTCCGCTCAGGCTGCGCGAAGGGCTGGCCGAGGCCTGGTCGGGCGACGCGAAGCTGGGGCAAAGACCGTCCCTCACCTTGGATCTCATTGACACAAAGTTGGCCCACCCGGCAAGCGAAGCGGAGTCGGAAGCCGCCCACCGGGCCGCCGGCTGGTATGCGCAGAAGATGCTCGACCACTACGGCAGAACCCAGGTGCTGGAGTGGCTACGATCCGGCGTCCCCCAAAGTGCGCTCACTCTCTTCCGGTAAAGGCAGTTTTACTGCGGCTTGCAGTTCTGGTTCCGGCGGGCCAACCAGCACTGGAACCTCTGTAAGTTCTGGATCTGCCGGGCGGGATTGGCGACCGAAGAGCGCCGCCACCCAGGCCAGCAGCAGAACCCAGAAGCACACAGCGAGAAGGTAAGCTCCAGTCAGTTTCAGGCCCACCGCCCACAACTGTGCCGATGCTGTTCCATGCGGAGTGCCGTTGAAGAAGTGGGAGGGCAGCAGGACCCCGCCCAGTGCCGCGACAACCACTCCCAACCACCAGCGCCAATTCCACAAGAGGCGCAGCGCTCTTCGCCAGGGCAAGCGCCAACTCCACTGCGCCGAAGCCACTGCATAGGGAATCACCTTGGCTGGCACGACGATCCAGCGGCATACCCACTCCAGAAGGATCAGCCAGTGCTGAATGTGCGCTTCCGTGAGAAGTTTCGCCCGCCAATGCGCAGGCGCCTTCGAGTTGAGGAAGCTGGCCCAGGTCTCGAACTGGTCGTCGCACCAGTTCAACAGCAGCCAGGCCGCCCAGCCCACCAGCACCCAGACAAGCAGCGATGCCGCGCCCAGCGCCAGCGAGGAGCGCTCATCGGATTCGCCGGCCATGCGCCGCATCGTCGCGGCCTGCAAAGTAAGAAACGCGGCAATCAGCAGCAGCGGCAGCAGCAGCGAGAGCGCCACCTGCCAGAGGTGCTTCTCCGGCAGGCGGGTCCAGGCCAGCCCAGCAGAATCAGCAGCAGCGAGCCGCCGAACTGGGCGGCGATCCAGCCGCGGCTGCGGAGCAAACGGCGCATCAGGTCTTTGAAGAGATTCACGGTTGCACCTCCAGGAAGGCGGGATCGGTGGTTGTCTGCACGTTGCTCTGGTACATGGGTCCAGCCTGCGCCGGGCTGATCTGGAATTTGCCGGGGTTGACCACCTTGAGCAGGTAGACATACTCGCGGCGGTCGCTGAAATCGGTGTTGAAGAAGGCCGCCCGGTCGTCGTGGAACTCCTTGCGAGTAAACCAGTCGGCCCACCAGTCGGGCTTGTTGTTGAGCTTATAAAGATCTGACCGCTCCAGGAACTCCGTGCCTGCGGGAATGGGATCCTCGGCCAGCAAATACTTCCACCCCGAGCCGCCCACCGCCAGCCTCACCGCCACAATATCGCCCACATGGACGGGGCCCCGCAGCGGAGTCAGATCGTAAGTAATGGGGCCGCCCTGCGCCTGCCGCTTGGCCAGCAGGTAGTAGTCGCGGGTGATGTTGAGGGCCAGTTGGCCCGATTGGAAGAGCTTCTTGTCGGCGGCATACCACTGATTCTCCACCGACCAGTAGGTGATCCCGTTACCGCTCTTGCGGATGGTGATCTGCCCGCCAGCTCCGGCCTGCGCCGCGGGAATCTTCAGTTTCCATGGAGCAGCAAAGGCATCGCCGGGCTCAAAGCGATGGCGGCCCAGGCTGGTTCCGTTCAGCAGCACTTCCACGTCCGAAGTGTTGGCCAACTCGCCGCTGAGCGCCAGGTAGTCGGTCAGCCCCTCGATCACCATGGCGGTTTGTTTGGTGTTGTACCAGTAATCGCCGTCTCGATGCAGGGCCAGCCATTGCGCGGCCTTGGGCAGCAGACCGCTGGAGCGGTTCTGACGGATGAGCAGTTTGAGGGCAAAGGCCGTGGTCTCGGCCGAGGTGTCGTACCAATACTCCATCATTCCGTCGTAATTCGACTCCCAGTAGGCGGCGGAGTCGGTGACTTTGGCGCGCTTCTCCAGCAGCAGCGCAACCTCGTGGGCGCGCGCATCGCCGGCGGCGTCCAGCGCCAGACCAGCCAGAGCCAGACCCTCGTCGGTGAGCTGGTTGCGGTCGTCCCAGAGCTTGTCGAGAGACTCCTTGGGTGCGCCGCCGGTAGTGGCTAAGGAATACACCACATAGGCGCGCAGATCGGGAATCATCTCGGGGTGGGCGCTCAAAGCCGCCAGCAGCCAGTTTCGGCCCTTCTGCAGCCCGTCTTTATCGATCTCCCAATCGACGCTGGCCACGCCTAAACCATTCACCACATAGGCGGTCATGAAGACCCGGCTGGGATCGTCGGGCCACCAGCCCCAGCCCCCGTCTTCGTGCTGGAAGCTGCCCAGGCGTTCCAGGCCCGCCTTGACCATATCGTCCAGCAGCTTGCGGTCGACGGGGGACTTCACGTGGAGCTGATCCACGGCCCGGGCGACGGCCAGATCGGGCAAGAAGCTGGACATCGTCTGCTCCGTGCAGCCCCATGGGTAGCCGATCAGATAATCGAGCGCACTGAATACCGATGCCGCCACCGAGGGCGCGATGGTGACGGTGACGCCGCGCGCGCCGGGGTCGGAACTGCCAGGATAGCCAAATCCCCACTGGTTCTGGCCGACGCCGGAGAAGATGACCCCCGCTCCCGCTGCCCGCTGTTTGACGCCGAAAGGCAGCACCGGCAGCGTTATCTCCAGCGCGTCGGACTCTTCATTGGTTAGCGCCTTGGCGGTCAGCACCGCCTGTCCGGTGGCGTTGGCCCGCACCCGCCAATCGACGTAACTCTCGGTTTTGGCTGGAACGTTGACCTTCTGCGTTTGGCCGCCGATGACCTGAAGTCCCTGCACATCGAGGGCGAAGGTGACATCCTTGGCGCTCTCCAGGTAATTGTGCGCCAGCACGCGAAGCGTGACCTCGTCGCCCTTGCGGAAGAAGCGCGGCGCGGCCAGCCGCACGATCAGGTTCTTGCGCACCAGCACGCGGGTCACCACGCCGCCGGCCTTGCCGTCGTCTGTCATGGCCCGAATGGTGGTGCGCCAGGTGGTCAGAGCGTCGGGGAAGTTGAACTCCACGCGGGCGTGGCCATCGGGGCCGGTGCGCACGGTGGGATTCCAGTAGGCGGTGTCGGGAAAGGCCTTGCGCACCTTGGGAACGACCAGATCCGAGCCCGGCTTGACCTGCGCCATGCGCGGATGGAAGAGGCCATCGTTCATCCGCGCCAGCAGCGGGCTCTTGGTTCCTGCTTCGCCGTGGAAGTAGTACTCAAAAGAAGTTTCAGGCTGCAAATAGACCGAGCGCGTGGGATAGAAGGAAGCGACGATGTCTCCGCTCTCATCAGGGCGAACGGAATAGAGCGCCTCGTCCACCTCGCCAAAGCTCAGGTCCGCCTCCACCGGCTTGCCCGCCGCGTCTACGGCCCGAATGTCAAAGCTGCCCTTCTCACCGGGCAGATAGCGGGGTTTATTGGGCGTCGCGGTAATGGTCAGCGTACGCTCCACCCGCGGAACTTTGAGGCTTTTTTGCGCCGTAATCAGTTGGTTTTCGTGGACGATCACCGCATTGATCAACAGGTTGGGCTGCGCCAGGCTGGTGATGGGAATGTCGAAGGGGAAACTCTCGCCGGTAGCGTGGATCAACTGCCGCGACTGCACGCTGTCGCCCTCGGCCGTCACCACCGCCCAGGAATCCTTGAGCCCGGTGACCAGCAGCAAATGCGCCACATCGCCCACCTGGTAGCTCTTCTTGTCGGCAACGATCTGCGCCTCTGTATTCTGGTTGGTCCACTCGCCGCCGCCATTCCAGATCCACACCCAGGTACGGCCCTCGACGGTGCGATTCTCCGGAGTCTCGGCGCTAGCCAGGATCTCAAAGTCTCCGTTTTGTGTAGTGCCCACCATAGGCAGATCGACGAGTACAGTTCCATCGGCTCCCGTTCGCGCATCGCTGCTGCCCGTGTCGACCTCGGAACGTGTATACGTGTTGCGATCCCAACGCGTCAGCTTAACCGCAAGATGAACCGCCGTCTGCACCGGCTTGTTGTCGTAATCCACCGCCGTTATCTTCACTTTGGGCGTCTGGCCGGGGCTAAAAACATAGCTGGTGGGCTCGGCGGAGAGCCGGAAGGAGCCGTAAGTCGCCAGCACCTTGACGTGGCCGGCCACCTCCCGGTTGGCGGCGTCGGTAACCCGCGCCTCGATGCGGTAGTCCTGATCGCGATGTTTCGAATCGATGGAGGTGGGCAGGCTGACGCTCAGACGCCCTTCGCTATCCAGGACGCCCTCCTGTTCCTGCTGCTCGGACGAATCCCAGGCATAATCCGAGTCTTCGCCTTCCGCGCCCTCGCCGCCTTCCGCATCGCTCTCTTCCTCCTCGTCCCACCAGTAATGGGTCGAGGTATGGACTACATATTTGACCTTGGCTCCCGCCACCGGCTCGCCAAAGAAGTAGCGTGCCTCGATCACCGCCTGCATCGAGTTGCCTTGCAAGACCCGCTGCGCGGCGGGTTTGACCGTGACCTGGTACTCGGGCTTCTTGTACTCCTCGACGTAGAAGTTGCCGTACCCTGCATTTTCGCCGTTGCATGTGATGCGGATGTTGTAGTAGCCCAAAGCGGCATCGTTTTCCAAGGTCAGATCCGCAACCACCGTGCCGTGCGCCGAGACGGGCAGATCCTTATGAAAAACGGCATTGTTTTCCGCATCGTTGACGGTGAGTGTAACTGTCTTCTCCTCCGGTAGAACCAACGCGTCGCTCTTCTCGTGGCGCAGAACCGCCTTGATGTGCACCGTGTGTCCGGGCCGATAGACCGGCCGGTCGGTGTACACATAGCTGCGTAAGCTACTCGGTCCTTCGGGATAGAAGCTGTAAGACATCGGCGTCAGGATCGCCGCATCGGCGCCATGATGGGCCAGTATCCAGACATTCTCCGGCTCGGCGCCGTTGGCGATGCGCTGGGTCATGTAAGTCAGCGAGGCCATGCCCTGGCTGCCGGTCTTTGCCTCCGATTGGCGCTTGCCGCCAATCCACAAACCTGTTGCGGCGCCCTCGATGGGCGCGCCAGTCTTGCGGTCGGCCACATAGAGTTCGACCTTGCCGTCTTCCACCCGCTCCACCATCACGATGCTGGTGACGATGGCCACGGTGTAGGCCTTGTAGGCGCCCTCGGTAGCCTCGATCAGATAAACGCCTGCGTCCAGCCCGTCGATGGGCAATTGCTGCGTCTCGCTGACCAAGGTCGGCGGCGTGATCAGCTTCCAGCGCGCCACCAGTTGGCTCTCGTTCAAGAGCGGAACGCGCGCGAACTCGGAGGCGCCCACCACCTGGCTGCGCTTGCCCAGCTTGCCCTGGCCCTCGCGGAGGCTGTCGCGCGCCTCATCGGTTAGTTGGCCGCGGAAGAAATGGCGCACCCGCCACCAGAGATCGGCTTTGAAGTCGTGCAGCCACTCCAGGAAGGTGCGCTTGTCGATCTGCTCGGCGGGCGACTGGCTCTGCACGCCAAAGCTGTGCGGGTCCTTCATCGCGGTAAAGAACTTCTCCACATTGCGCACCTTGTAGACGCGAAACTCCAGCGCCGGCACATTGCGCGCGAAAAGCTGAATCTTCACGCTCTCGCCGGGTGCAAAGGTGCGGGTAGTCGAGAGCGAGAAGCTGCGCGGCGCATCCTGGGTTTCGGCGGCGGCCATGCTGCCGGCCAGCAACAGCAAGAGCGCAAAGGAAGAGAGTTTCTGCAACCTCATAGGTTTCCTCGCAGAATATTCCAGCGGTAGACACCGAGAAAGTTGGGGTTGGCCGCCAGTGGACGCCACTGCGGCTGGGGATGATCGAGCAGTTCGGCCAGTAGCACCCGGCGCAGTTCGCCGGGCCGGCCGTGATCGGGACCGGTGTGATAAACCACACGGCCTTGCCTTCCCCCCGACACCACGATCATCGAGTGCCACGGAGAAGACTGGCCGAACTGACGATAGAAGAGCAGATCGCCCGGCTGGGCCTGCTCGACGTCGCGGCTAACCTGGTAGGCGTTAAGCTCCACTAGGGTGCGGGCGTCGGCAAACTGGGCAAAGGCGCCGTTGCCGATGTCGGCGGGTGAGAAGCTGCCCGGAGCAACGCGGAAGAGCCCTGCACCCAGCGGCGTATCGGGATAGTGCCAGGCGCGAATCTCACCCGGCAGCGCCATCACCTCGATGCCGGTAGCCAGATACCAGGAGTCATCGTGGCGCTTCAGAGCCTCGCGATAGGCGTAGCGCAACAGACTGGCGCAATCGGCAATCTCAGCGGGAACCTCCGCCTGCGGACGCATCGCCTGAAACTCGGCAATGGCCGTGAACCACTGGCGAAAGGCCGTCTGGTCGGCGGAATCGGTAAGGCGCAGAAAATCCGGCGTGCCGTCGCCAAAGCGGTCTGTCCACGCCATCGTGCTCGTCATCGGCTTCGACGCGAACGAATGGTGTGCGGGTGCGCCGTGCCGGAAGAACCACTTCTGCGCACCGATACCGTAGGAGAAAGAAAGCAGACGCGCCAGCAAAAGCGCCAAAAGGAGCGCAACTCCCAGGGAGAGGACAAGATACCGCGTTTTTAATTTTCCGATAGCCATCTTGAATAATGAAAAAATCTTTGCCGACCCATCATACCCTCTTTTTGCCCGATCCAATGGACTTCCAGCGAAAAATGGATCAGCGCCGCGCGGCGAACAGCCCCCTTCTTAACCGTAGAAATAAGGGCGCCCCAAACCCTGCGTTCGGGATGTGTGAACTGGCGCCTGATCCATCGCAGATCGGCAGCGTAGGGTCGCCATCGCAAACAATCTCCCAAATCCCGGAACCATGCCGCATGCACAGCCGGCATCTTTAAGATAAGCCGTCGAATGGCGATCACAACGCGTACACCTAACTCTTTGGGCACGGGATGAAAACGCCTCCCATCGATTATTTGCAGCGGGTCAAACTCCGACGAGATGTTTATTGGGCTCTTCCTCCGATTGAGTCTTTTCTGCAGACGACTCCGCCCCGGCAAATCTGCCGGGGCGGAAGGTTTGTCCGAGTTCGTGTTTCTAGTCCCTCAGTCCCTTAGTCCCTTAGTCCCTCAGTTCCTTAGTCCCTCGTCCCTATCCCCGCACCGAAACTCCAGAGAAGGAGATGACCGCGACTCCTCGCACCGGCTGGCCGAAGAAGCGGGCCGGGGCGAAGACGCCGTAGAGCAGTTGGCTCTCGATCTGGGCGCGGGTGGCGGCGTCGGTGGGACCGCTGACGATGCGGTAGTCGTAGACCCGGCCGGAGCCGTTGATATAGGCCTCGACCATCACCGGAGAGGAAAGATCGGCGATGGTGCTGTCCCCTGCCCCGCTGGAGTAGTACAGCAAACGAGGCGCGCTGGCGTTGCCCAGGGGCTCGTCTTCTTTGGCCTGCGCCGCCTGCGGCTGCGCGAACATGGTCACCAAAAAGATCACCGTGCCCATCAGCAGCACCGCGCTGGCAAAGCCTGCCGAGGCTTGCAGCAGGAAGGGGCCGAGGGTATTGCGCCAGACCAGATCCCAGCCATCGAAGAGGCCCTGACGCCGCCGGGCGCACTCCTGGCTGATGGCTACGCGGATGCGCAGGGCCAGATCCTCGGGCGCCTTCAAGGGGCTGAGAGCGGCCAGCGCCGCGTGCGTCTCTTCGATCGCCTTCCACTCGCCGGAGCATTTGCGGCAATCTTCCAGGTGCGCGCCAATGCGCTGCATCTCGCGTCCGTTCAGCCGCCCGTCGAGATATTCCGTAAACTTCGACTGCACTGCCTTGCAACCGTTCATCGCGCCTCCTCTCCCAGGGGCATGTCGAATCCCGTGCAACCCGGAGATTGAACCGGAGCGGTCAAGATCGCCTTCAGGCAGGCGCGTCCGCGCACCAGCCGCGATTTCACCGTTCCCAGGTTCACGCCTTGCATCTCCGCCACTTCCTCGTAAACGAATCCTTCTATATCGCGCAGAATCAATGTAGTGCGATAGGGCTCGGGGACCAGGTCGAGGGCCGCTTCCACGCGCGCCCGGTTCTCCTCGTGCTCGGCCATCTGGTAGGGCGACTCGGCCGGGTCCACCAGCAGATCGCGCAGGCGCACCGGCTGGCCAGACTCCATCTCCGCCCGATCCTGCTCCAGGGGGATCTCTTGATGCTTGTGGCGCATCCACCAGCGGCGCTGGTTGCTGGCCTCGTGCAGGGCGATGCGGTAGATCCAGGTCCGCAACGACGACTCGCCGTGAAAACTCCGCACCCCCCGGAAGACCTTGACAAAGACTTCCTGAGTTAGGTCGGCGGCGTCGCCCCGGTCTTGCACGGCGCGTGCCAGCAGCGAATAGATCGGTTGATGGAAGCGCGCGATCAGCCACGCAAATGCATCTTCGGAACCGGCCTGAAGTTCAGCGATCAGGGCCGCTTCTTCCGATTGCAGCGTGAGCGCGCTGGCAAGATTGCCCATGGTGAGGTCCGCCTGCAATTCAGTGTCCTCCCACAATACCGCAACCGCTGGAGAGTTGGCATCCGCCATTCTCCGCCGGAGCTTTCGCCCCGGTTGCCGCCACGGCCACTCGCCTCACGATCCGTCGCCGTGAGGATTGTTGCTTCCATCGAGTGCGCGGGATAGGGAACAAATACCGGAAAAATCCGGCCTGTACCGCGCCCTCTATTGTCTTAGACACCGATTCCCTGGGAAGTGTTCCCAGTCACGCAAGTTTTCTTTTTTTCAGCCGATAAAGCGGCGTTTTGCCTGCTCTGGCTATCCCCATCGAAATCCCTGGAAACGATCCATGAATACGGCGGAACCCCTTCCTGCAGAGAGGTTTCGCTCACCCTCGGCAGGCGGGTTGACGAAACGCCCCCGAGCGGAGACAATAGAGAAGTTGCATCCCGCCGTATGTGGGCCTGTGGCGCAGCTGGGAGCGCGCTTCCATGGCATGGAAGAGGTCATCGGTTCGATCCCGATCAGGTCCACCAATTAAATCAATCGCTTAGAGCAAACCTCCCTTACCAGCTTGGCAGCATTTTGGCAGCAAATTTTCAACGGCCTGCAAAAACTGTTTCGCTTCTTCCCCTCTCCTGAACAATCTGTAGAACCGGCTTCCTCGTACTGAAGCTCAGAACTTTGCCTTTCTTCGCAGAGGGTTCTGAAGGTTCCGGTCCCCCATCCCCAGTTCCGCCTCCCTTGCACGTCAGCTCCTGATGAATGGAGTTCACTGTCGCCCGTACACCCTCTGGAAGCTCCTGCATGTAGACATCCGTCGTCGTGGCCGTTCGCGAGTGGCGCAACACTCCCTGCACATCCTTGATGTCGCCCTTTTTCCGCGCCAGTGTAGCAACCGTGCGCCGAATTACCTGGAATGTCAGTTTTGGCAATTCCAGTTCTTTGGCAAACTTGTGCAGAACGCGCCTACGGTAATTGCCCGTATCGATGAACCCGCCGTCACGCGCCGGAAAGATGAACCCTTCGGAGTCGTCTGCGGTCGGTCCATTCCAATGCTTCTTTTGCCGCTGCTCTTCCCGGCACTGTATCCGCCATGCTTGGAGTTCTTCCGCCAGGTCGGAGGCAATCGGGATCGTCGCGAGACTTCCCTTGGTTTTGCCCCAGGGGCGAATTTTCCCCTTGTAGGTGGTCTCCTCGATCTTGATCGAAGAAGTTTCCGGGTCGAAGCACTTCCACTTCAGCCCAAACAATTCACTAGGCCGAAGCGCATTGGTCATTTCGAGTTCAAGCAAAATCCGGTCGCAACGTTCGAGCCTGGACAAGACAGCCCGCAACTGATCCCAGCTCAGTACGGTCTTGTCGGTCTCTTTCAGATGCGCCGGAACTTTAATCGTGCGTGCAGGATCTTTTCCGATGAAGTCCTGATCGACAGCCTCGGCGAAGATAGCTTGCAAATATGCCCGGACCTGCAACACGCGATCACGCGAGCGGGTTTGGGCCAACCGATTGAGATGTGTCTGTAGAGAGACTTTATCGATATTTTCAAGGCGTGCATCACCAAAAGTATCGACGAGATCAGCTTGAATCAGGTGCTTTTTCACCTTGGCCGTCTCCTCTCTCCAGTCCGTTTCTTTCAGTGGCAAGTAGCGATTGTTGACGAACCACTCGAAAGTGACCGAACCGTTGACAACGGATTGGTCACCTGTTGATTGGCCGCCCAGTCTGACAATCTCGCGCTCAAGTTTCTCCCTGGCCTCAAACTTCGACATCTCCGGTTTCGTCCCAAGGATCACCTGCGCGACATTGAGTTTCGATTGGCTGTTTGCGGGGTCCAACTCCGTTCTGCGGAAGTATCCATACCACTTCTTGCCGCGAAGACGGACCCAGCCTTTCTGATGAGAGATTCCCATTTATTCCTCGAATTCTGTGTGGGGGAATAAGCGGGCCATCTCCATTTTACCGGCGTTTCCGCCGTAAATGAGAGGCCCGTTCACGTTCCTTCAGGAACTCATCGATTCCACTCGTCCGGTAGCGCAACGCGCCGTCACTCATGCGAATGACGGGCAGAAAGGGCAATCTCCGCGAGGAATGATCCCAGACCCAGTCCTTGCTGACTTTCAGCTTGAGGGCGACCTCTTCGGCGGTCAGCAGCAGATCGACCGCCTCCTGCATCGTTGGCATTGAACCCATAAAGGTGTACCTCCATCGGCCCTGTCATGACTCCGAAATCCGCGGCACTGCAGAACGGAGGAGTTCTTGATCTCAATCCTTTTCCGTCCGCGCAGGACTTTAGCTTCGGTACTTTCCGTGACCCCGCGTGAAGTTTCGAAAGTTTCACTTGCTATAAGAAGATGGTTTGCCGACAAGGCTGTCGTCCAATGATTTTCTTGAAAACCGTTATGCGATTTCTGCATAACGCTAAAGCCACGTCACTATTTGTGCAACCGGATTGACTCCCGGAGCGTCCAATAATCAACATGGTTCGTGCACTATAGGATCAGATATGTGCGGTTAGATGTACGACTGCTGTCCTGCCTGGGTTCTCCCCCACCGCAAGGAGGATAGCCATGGTGCTTCCAGAAACACGGTCCATGCAAGCAGCGATTGTACTGGCGGAAGAGTTGAACTTTTCCCGAGCCGCCAAACGGCTGCACATCGAGCAATCGACGCTGAGCAGGCTGATTGCCAAGTTGGAAAGCGATATTGGCTTGCAGCTCTTCGTGCGCAATCATCAAAATGTTGAGATTACAGAGGCTGGCCGCCGTTTTGTTGAGGAGGCTCGCCACTCAGCTCTGCACGCCGAGCGCGCTGTTCTGAACGCAACGGCAGCTTCGCACGGAGCTGAGGAGATTCTCAATGTTGGCAAGTCAGCTTTCACCGATCCGTTCCTAGTGACGACACTTCAGGCAGTGCGACTTCCCCTCTATCCCGGCCTGAAGGTGAAACTGTGGAGCAACTACTCGCAGGAACTGGCTCACAAGGTTGCGGCTGGAGAGCTGGATATGGCGCTGGTCACGTCCGTTCCCGATGCTCCCACTCTCAGCTTCCTGACGGTCGCTGAAACTCTACTCTATATCGCCTTGTCCAAAGAAGACCCTCTTGCAGATCGCAAGGAATTACGCCTGGAGGATTTGCGTTCCTGCGAGTGGATTCTCGTCGGTCCGAACGTGAACCCATACGTCTTCGAGATGATCCTGAGGGCCGCGTCCAAGAAGGGCATCATCCCTACCGATCGTCATTACGTCATGAGCGCCGAAGAAGCCTCGGAACTGATTCTGGCACAGAAGGGCGTGGCGTTCATGCCCCGCGATGCAGCGTGGCGAATTGCCTGCGATGGAATCGCGATGCGACCACTCATTGAAGATCAGCTAAAGCTCGTTACCAGATTGGCCATGCGGTCCGACAACAAAACCCGGCTCGTGAGTGAGTACGTCCGCGCGACTGCGCGCAAGCTGAGTAGCATCGCTCCGCCGCAACAAGAGCCTCTAGTTTGAAGAGCCAGAGGCCGATGGCGTGTCCGTGCTTTCTGAGGGGGCTTCGACCTTACGTATCTCCACATTGAGAGGACCATCGAGGCCGCACTTTGGGCAATGGTAGATACCGGAGGTAATAGCTCTGCTTGAAAACTCCTCGCGCCGGAATGCGCTGCTGCAATGCACACACACATGGAAATGCAAGAATTTAGGGCGTGGGAGATTTGAATCGTTCATCATGGGGTATTTGTCTTTCTTATCGATTTGTTGTTACTCGGCATTCATATGCCTGGAATTGACGGGCTGTCTGTGTTACTTGCCTTGCAGACAACGAGCAACAGTCCCACGGTTGTCGTGCTCACCAGCTATGAACATGACGAGATGATCCACCAAGCGATCCGCCCCGGTGCATACTGATATGTCTTAAAAGACGCATCGCAAAGCGAACTCCGCACCGCCATCAAGGTCGTGCGTGAAGGGCGGCGATATATTCCGAGCAATATTGCCGCGCGGCTTGCTGACCGGACGATGCAGGCTAACTTGGCTTCTCGCGAACTTCAGACTCTCGAAGCGCTCGCGAAAGGCCTGACGAACAAGCAGATTGCCGCCACCATGAATCTGACCGATTACACAATTCGCATTATGTAAATGACACAATGGAGAAGATGGAGGTTCCCGACCCAACTGTAGCCGTAGCGAAAAGTTTCGCAGTTGTCTTCGATCGAAACTTGATTGCTAGCCAATCGAGCTATAGGGTGTTCTAGTGCGTTGCAACGAAGCCCCGTCAGCCCTAGACTTCATCATTTCGACCACTCGACGCGGCTTGACAGGGCCGAGCTAGAGGCCTCGGTTGAAGTGGGTTACCTTGTCGGTGGCAGATGGGACTCATGTTCTTCTGCCTGAGTTCACGATGCGAACCAGGAGAAGATGAAGGCACTGCTTCAGTTCCCCTGGCCCGCATTTATCACATTGCGCTACTAGAACTGGAATCGAGCAACTATCTGCCCAGTCCTATAGCTAGTCACGCTTCCTACATTGATTTGGCCGAACCCGCCATTACTTGATGTTGTCGCCTGTGAAGGATTGGAACTGTTCGGCGCCGGGTAGTAGAGGTGATTGAACGCGTTGAAGAACTCGCCACGAACTTGGATGCTGCGCGCATCTGACTTGCCGAAAGGCATCGGGAAGCGCTTTGAGAGATTCACCTCTTCATCTGGCTTCCGCTGCCAGCGATAGTCATTTTGATAAATTCTGGTTGTTCCGAACGTTCCTTGAGGGGCGTCGGTCCATGCCGCCGGATTTAGGATCTGGTCGGAAGGCTTGAAGTTGTGGCCATTGGGGCTCTTGAGAAACAGCGGCTGGCCCGCAACTCGGTTTTGGTAGGTTCCCCTGAAGAGCACCTGGCTTAGGTTATTGTTGGACGTTGGGATAGAAATCGGAAGGCCGCTTGCGAAGCTGAACAGCCCCCCTGCGGTCCAACCACCCAGTAGTGTTCGAGCTGCGAAATTGTTTTTGAAGACTGGAATCGCGGGAATCTGGTAGGTGAATCCAGTGCTTGAGACGAATGGTTGAGATTCTGCTGAGATGACTTTATTGCTTGCCCTGTTGAGCGCATCGTTGATGGCGGCACCACGTCCACGTTCTGTGTCCATGCCCTCCACTTCCGAATTACTCCACGTGAAGGATTCGATAAGATCCAGACCATGGGAGAGACGTTTAGTCACCTTGACTTGGAGAGAGTCGTAAAAACTCTTTCCGGTTGGGGAATACTCGCTGTAGATGTTCGCATACTGAGGATACGGACGCAGCGCCTGCGCCAGAGTTTTACCCGTTGGAAATCCTACATAAGGAACACTGAATCCGTGCGCCTGCGGGACACCTGAGGCAAATGTTGAGTTGAGAACCGCATAGTCGGTAGCACTCGTGATGTTGAGTCCAGCCTTCGCAATGCTCTGGGCCGAGAGCGCATTCAGTTGCACGAGTCCAAAATTCCCCTGGTCACCGGAGATAAGCCATATGGCGCGGTTACCCACATAAGCCGCTTCGACAGCCAGATTGGGGGTAAGTTGATACTGCGCAGACAAGGTCAGATCTACGATGCGTGATGGTCTATCTCCATGCGGGTCAAACCACGGAGAGGCGGCATTGTTGATGGCTGTGCAGCATTGGATGCCCGGATCAAGCGAGGCGCTAGTGACCTGAGCCGGGGTAAAGTTGAAGCCCGACGAAAGATTTGCGTTGGGCGTTCCAAATGTCGGAGAAGAGAAATTCAACACGTTGAATCCCATTCCCACAACACCATAGTTTGTTCCCGCGTAATCGAAGGCAGCCGGTTGGCCATAAGAAATGCCCGCGCCACCGCGAACCACGGTCTTGTCGTTGACCCTGTACGCCACACCCAACCGAGGTCCGATCGCATAAGGATAGTGCTCGAGGAAGTTGCAGTTGCAACGACCAGTACCAAACCCATCGTACGCCATTGCGCCAAGCAGGCCGCCTGCATTCGGGTTGGCAACGGTCGGAGAAAAGCCACTCATCAGGTGCTTGTGCTCGCTATTTGTTTCCGTAAAGTCCCAACGGATGCCGTAGTCGATGGTCAACCGTTGAGTTGCTCTCCAGGTGTCCTGGATGTACATTCCCCAAGTGGGACGGTGGAACTGATTGACGATTGCATTGCCGATCGAGCCATTGTCTACCTGGCCCAGCAGGAAGCTGGCGTAGCCGAAACCAATCGTGCCAGACTGCCCAGTGCTGGAGTTTTTCAAGGTGCTTGAGTTCAGGTACGGCAACGAGGTTTCTGCCGTGCTGAATCCATAAGCTCCAGCTACGTATGCAGAACTGTGAACGATATACATATCGTTCTTGTACTCTGCACCAGCCTTGTAGCTGTGGTTTCCCTTAATCCAAGTAATGCTGGAAACACCAGTAGCCTTATCCGTCTCATAGGAATTGCGCTGAGTAATGCCATAGCTGTTTCCGTTGTAGCTATTGACCATACCGCCAAAGGTGCTGTCGTTGAGCCCTTTGATATTAGGCATGCCCGTGGACAATCCCCCCTGGAAGCCCAGTTGACCAGACGCATCGTAGGCGGCTTCGGCCGCGGGAGTAGAATCAATGTTTCTGTCGCGGATGTAGCCGAGCCCGAAGTGAAGTAACAGATTCGGCGTGAAAGTGTAGTCCGTGTTGCCCCGATACGTCTCCGAATAGACCGGCTGGTCGCGACGATTCGACAGTGGAACGGGCATACCGTCGGCAGAGCTAATAGTGGTGCGATTGTATCCCGACCAGTACATGGACGCTTTCCAGTTGGCGGTGATTGTGTGATCGACCTTCACCGCCGGAATAGTCTGGACTGCCGGATACACGAACAGCGGCGCATAATTGTTGATCAATTGATTGGAGCCTGTGGGTATAAGCGCGGTCACCTTGGCGGCAACAGAGTTGATTCGGTTCTGAGGAATGATATTGCCTGGGAACGGATCTGTGACGACCGATCCGTTGACCGTTCTCGCGGTTGCGGGATCATAGATCTCGTTCTGATAGATGGGGCGGCCGAGAACATCGGTGCCCAGTTGTACTCCTGTCAAAATGCCGCTGAAGTCGCCAGTGCGTTCTGCGGCTATAGGAACTGTTTGAGTGGCGACGAAGCTATTTGTTTGGCGATATTGCTCCCAGTTGAAGAAAAAGAACGTCCGATTCCGCCCATCGTACAGTTTAGGAATACGCACCGGTCCGCCGACCGTAAAACCGTAATCATTCTGACGGTTTTTGGGACGGATCAGGCCTCCACCTGGCGCACTGGTAAAGGGTTGCCCGGCGTTCAGATCCTCATTCTCGAAGTATTCATAGCCGGAACCATGGTACTGATTGGTTCCGGAGCGCGCGGTAAAATTGAACAAACCGCCTGTCACCGCCCCAAATTCCGGCGAAAAGTTGCTGGACTGTAAGGCAAACTCTTGCATCATTTCGACAGAAGGGTGATTCTCATCCTCGCGATCATTCAGGTTGGCGTTGGTTGTGTCCTGACCTTCGACGAGAATCTTGAAGGAGGCCGTGGGCATTCCATTGATTCGAATGCCCGTCTGACCGGATACGTACGCGCCTGGAGTCAGTTTGGAGAATGCCAATGGGTCACGGATTGCGCTGTTCCCAGCAAAGTTGATGGGGAGATCGTTCAAGCGTTCCCGTGGGATCGTGGCGCTAATCTCCGCATTCTCTGTATTGAGGAGTGCGGCGTCTGAGGTGACCGACACCGTCTCAGTTGCCTGACCCACCTCAAGCTTGATGTTCAGGCTGGTGGTTTGCGCTACCGAGATGGTGATTCCTCGTTGGACATACGTTTTGAACCCAGGCGCATCCACTTTCAGTTCGTATACACCGGCTGGGAGCGAGAGGATGGAATACAAACCGGTAGGCGTGGTTTTTCCAGAGTAGTGTTGCCCATCTGCGAGATTTGTGGCCTCCAAGTCTACGCCGGGGAGTACGGCGCCCACACTGTCGCTGACAACTCCGGTTAGTGTTCCTCTGTCCGATTGGGACCATATCGGAACTGCGATGAGAAGAACAGAAACCACGAAACCCAATATCCACTGCAACCGGGTATACGTGCCACGTTTCCTCCCCCTCGATTCTCTTATGTTGTTTGCGTCGTTCTTGGGAACTGTTCCCAGAGATCGATCTTCACTTCTGTTTTCTTCTTCGTTCCGATTCAAAGCAAGCCTCCTTCTAAAATTGAACTGGCGAAAATTTACAGCCTGGGCGAAAGAGAGGGGTAGGTTACAGTAGGCGACAATCTGGAACGTTACAGTCTATGTCATTGATAAATAAGACACATTCATTAGGTTAACAGCGTAATAGAGTAGCCCGAATACGCACCGAAATGGCGAGTTCATCAATCGAGCAAGAAGCTCAAGGCGGCCTCCGATGCGCGCCGATTCCACCACTACTCGTTGACCTTGGCGATCCGTGTCGCGTGAAGGTGAAGGCGGCCGGAACTTCAGTTCCCTTTCGTTTCCGAGGGACGAACCGCGCACTCATTTTGAGCAGAGGACAACTCTCGGTGGGTGATGCGGTCGCTTCGCTGCACAATTCTACGGGCCCTCTCTGCTCTAGGAGTTTGTCGGCATAGATTTGAGACCATTTAAAGTCAACAACTTACAAAACCTGCCAAGTTTGATATATTGTTGATTCCATGTTGGTTATAAAATCTAAAACCCTTATGCCGGACAGACTCCTAGATTGCCCGGTGCGTGGCGCTTGCCTGTGCGAGACTCGGGGGCGGCAAGAGCAGGCTTGTCGCTCTCGACACGGCCCAACAATGGCAGGTATCTGCTCTATTCTTGGTCGATTTCGATGCCGTTCAAAGATGCATATCCGCGTGTCGGCACAAAAGAAAAGATGAGCTTCCCCTGTGCGTTTGGCTTAATTCCGGTGAACTGTTTTACGATATTGCCGGGCTGGGACTGACCACCTGGGATCGAAAAATCTTCAAGGAGTGTTTTTCCATTCAAGTAAACACTGAAACGGTTCTCGCCTTTCCCGGTCGGCTGTACGTTTGAATCATTACTGCCGCATAACCACAATCTGGCGGTATAGACACCTTGTTGAGCAACCGGAATCGCGTAGACAAAATTGCCGAACCGCTCGTCCCGAAAATTGCACGAGTTGCCGCCCGCCGATTCGTCTCCATCGTGATGAACGCGTACGCCGCCGCGAAAATACCGATCCGAGTCCCAGACAACTCCAGAGCTGTCCGTATAGCTGCTCGTTCCGGTGTTTACCCGGAGCGCAAGCATCTTGCCTGCGGGAGCCGGGATGATCTCGATTGCATTGACGAAAGCGACATTGCGAAGGGAAATGAAATCCAGATGCAGAAAGCCGTCCGGAGCGGGTTCAATCTTGTCAAATATTTTAATATCGGCGGTATTGGAGCCGCCGGCGTCCGCAATCACATCAAAATCGTGCAGAAGCGTCTTTCCGTTGGCCTTCACATCAAAAAGACGGCTTGATTCTCCGCCTCCTTCGGGAGTGTCCTGACCAAAAAACGAGTCGGCAAAATGAAGCCGCAACTCATAAATCCCCTTGGGAAGGGGAATTGCATAGCTGAAGTTCTCACGGCGCCGGTGAAGATAAATCGAGGGCGTGGTGGTAAAGGAAAACGTCTTTGGAGGGACGCTTTCGGCATCGCCTTTTTGAAAATAGCGGTCTCCGAGCCAGATTTCCCCCTGTTCGTCGGTCAGCGTGACGGCGTTTGTTCCCGCCATGATTCGAATGGGAGATGAGGTTGCCGGAGAACTTAGCGGCAGCGATGGCGATTCAGGCGCGCGCCGGACCAGTGCATTCAAGCGCTGCTCAAGGGATGGTTTTGCGTCAGACCGTGATAAATGCTCGATCATCAGCACCGCTAGTAAAACGAAAGATAGAAGAGTGGCCAGTGCCAACCTGGAGCGAGTCCATGGCCATCTTGCACTCGGCTTGTCTTCGCCAGGCGGACATTCAGCCGCGACAATCGAAGAAGAAGCAGGCGCAATGGACAGAGGGACATCGGCTTCTGCACTGCTGGGAATTTCAGAGTCTGCCAGAACAGGAACTGTCCCCTCCGGGACGCGAATGAACTCGGGTACATAGCCTCCATTGGGCAAGACAATCCGAATGGTATGATGGGCACCCTTAGTTTGATAGTAGCGGGCAAGCTTCTGACGAAGTCGATGCGCTTCAACCCGAACAATTGAGTCTTTGGTCGGATCGAAATCCGGGGGACGCCCGAAGGCATCTAAAGCAATGCTATATTCTTTAATTTCAACTTCTTGTCCCTCAAAATACTTCTCACAAACGTATCGAAGCATTTTCTCCAAGTTGGAGGAACGGCTAAAAACGGTCGAAAGAACTTCTTGCAGTTCTCGCCGTTCTTCGTAAAATGTCGAACTGGTTGAATTCACCGTCATCCTATCCACAAAACAAGCGTCCTCCGGCCGAGCCGGTCGCGTTACAGCCGAAAGCCCTCGAAGGGGCTATTTCGCAACGGTTAAAAGCAACCGCAACAACAAGAAGCGACGAAAAACAATACGAAGGCATATTGCCGGACCTGACAAAAATTGGAAATCGCCCTCGGCAGAGCCAAGTACCACCTATTTTATTCACGAAGGATACCTTCACTGCCAGCTTACACGAAGAGAAGTGTAAGCTGCTGACTCCAAATCTGCACATGGCCTCTTGCTGGCTTAGGTGCACGTTTCCGCCGCGGCTTGACAGAATGGGAATCAGATACCCAAGGCCCACTTTGCGGAAGTCGGCATACTCAGTCTCCACGGAGAGACCCGCAGACCAAACATGTGCTGCGCAGTGGTTTGTTAACGTGAGAATTCCTGTTTATATTCAGCGCTTTAGGATGTAACGCTCTCAAGGTAACTGCATTAGCCTATACGCCCTCCTAGTGCGTCCCGTACAGTCCTCCCCATGATTCTAGACAGATCCGATGAGCGGCTATGGCCAGTGGGAATGTACGTCTGGCGCTCGCAAGTGAGCTGCGCATCTTCACCTCATCCTACCGACATCTTCTCAGCCCCCAGACACATCGTATCCGGGGCAGGTACAGAAACAGTCTTGGAGAACGTCCATGTGTAAGCGAGTCGTTATTGCAGCTTGTCTTCTTTTATCCATCGTCGCGCACGCGCAAGAAAGGCCCGAGATGCCGCGCTTGGCAAATGGGCTCAGCCTTACGCCTCCGATGGGGTGGAATAGTTGGAACAAGTTTGCGTGCAATATCAGCGAGGACAAGGTGCGCCAAGCGGCAGACCAGATGGTATCGAGCGGCCTTAAGTCAGCGGGATACGAATACATCGTCATTGACGACTGCTGGCAGGGCGAGCGCGACGCCGAGGGCCGAATTACCGCCGACAGATCGAAGTTTCCCACCGGAGTCAAGGCACTTGCGGATTACGTTCATGCGCGAGGCCTGAAGTTCGGAATATACTCCGATGCCGGAACAAAGACCTGCGGAGGACGCCCCGGTAGTCGAGGACATGAATACCAAGACGCTCTTCAATATGCGGCATGGGGGGTCGATTACCTGAAGTATGACTGGTGCAACGTGGGCACACAAGACGCAAAGTCCTCATACCGAACGATGAGCGATGCACTTCGCGACACTGACAGACCGATCGTTTTCAGCATGTGCGAGTGGGGAACCGCGAAGCCGTGGCTCTGGGCATCCAGCATCGGGAATCTTTGGCGGACCACCGGGGATATATGGGATCACTGGCAAGGTCGTAAAACCTACAGCCTAGGAATGATGGACATCGTCGACCTCCAGGTTGGCCTTTCCTCCTTTTCCGGACCGGGCCACTGGAATGATCCAGACATGCTTGAGGTTGGAAACGGCGGTATGACGACGGAAGAATATCGCACGCATTTCAGCATGTGGGCCGAATTGGCAGCACCGCTGATGGCCGGAAACGACTTGAGTGCAATGTCAGCGGAGACGAAAGAGATTCTCACCAACGCTGAAGTAATTGCTGTAGATCAAGATCCCCTAGGCAAACAAGGCGACCGGGTCAAGAAGGAGGGCGACCTGGAAGTATGGTCTCGGACGCTGTCAGATGGTGGACGTGCTGTAGTACTGCTCAATCGTAGCGACAATTCAAAGTCCATTAAGGTCTTTTGGGAAGAGCTGGGCTATCCGCGTTCTCTCAGGCTTCATGTTCGCGACTTGTGGAAGCACCAGGATTTGAGCCCATCCGCTGGCGATTTTGAGGCTCCCGTAGCCTCTCATGGTGTTGTAATGCTCAGGCTTGGGCTCTAACTCAAAGTTCAACGGGAACATAATGCCTACCCTCAGAAACTCGATTTTCGCCATAGCTATCACCTGGACCGGATTAACAACGGCTGGGCCTTCAGCGACTGCCCAGCACACAACTTCGAATGTGGCATGGGCGCGCGCACAAAACCTCCAATATGGGATCAATGCAAGTCTGTGGTTCGCTCAGTCACGCGATTATACAGTCGGACGCCTTCGATCCTTCACCACTGACGACGACATTGCCCTTATGGAGCAACTCGGTTTCGATCATGTTCGGCTGAGCATCGATCCTGAGCCTTTGATTGCAGGTAATCTGTCAAACGGCAATGAAAACATCCCGTTCCTCAAAGAATTGGATCGCGCCGTCGACTCGATGCTTCAACATCACTTGGCTGTCATCGTCGATCTTCATCCAGAGTCCTCCTTCAAATCCACACTGCGCACAAATGACGAATCTGTCGAGCACTTCGCAATGTTATGGAATGCTCTCGCGCAGCACTTTCGCACACGCGACCCGGAAAAACTGTTCTTCGAAATCATGAACGAACCAGAGCAGACCGATCCATATCGCTGGGTCGGAATAGAAGAGACGATCGCCGCGTCTATCCGAAAGGCCGCGCCAGAACACACGATCATAGCCACGGGAGCCAGATGGTCGGGCCTGTCCGATCTATTGGCAACCCAGCCCATATTTCTATCTAACGTTATCTATACATTCCACGATTACGAACCATTTGCGTTCACGCATCAGGGCGCTACCTGGACCGATCCTCACGTCGTTCCATTGCGTTCGGTTCCTTATCCTTCTGACCCTGACAATATCGAGCGCAATATCGGCCAAGCCAGCACTCTGCCTGGGTCGTTCTTTGTCGAAGAGTACGGACTCGCACGCTGGGATATTTCGCGCGTCGATCATACCATTGCGTTTGCAAAACGATGGTCCGAAGCTTACAACGTCCCAATATATTGCGGTGAATTCGGGGTTCTGCGCGATTACGCTTCACCGCCGATGCGCGCGGCCTGGCTGCATGATATGTCGGTCACGCTCCACAAATACGGAATTGGCTGGGCCATGTGGGACTACCAGGCAAATTTCGGAGTCGTCAGAAAAGTCAATGGCGTGACAACGCCTGATCAACAAATTCTTGAAGCTTTGGGACTGCACCCTACTTCCATTCCTACTGCACGACAAGGAGAACAATGATGCAGCGTCGTACATTCGTTCAGAGTCTCTCGGCTGCCGTTTTAGGCCAAACAGTTTCATTTCCTCGATTCGACACCTCCTCAGAGAATGCCGTCCTGAAGTTGGGAAACGCTCCCGTCGCATCAATGCCGCTGGATTTTGTGGGCACAAGTTTTGAAATGCCACAGCTGTACAACCCTGATTACTACGCTGCTTCAAACGCCCGCCTCGTTCTCGCCTACCGTAAGCTTGGCGCTAATGGAGTACTTCGTGCCGGTGGTCATCTTAGCGATGTGACGCGATGGGAGGGGCCGAATGGAAGCTTCTCCACCCCAAAAGAAGAAGCCGGGGTTGAACACGGGAAGACATATTGGGAATGGAAGTTGACAGACCCCTCCGTACGGGACACCAAGAATGGAGCAATTACTCCGGCTGCGATTCGCAACCTACGCGGCTTCTTGGACGCTACTAATTGGCGGTTGATCTACGGGCTTAACTTCGGCTGTGGCAGTATAGAGCGCGCCGTCGATGAAGCGTCGTATGTTGCAGGTGTTATGGGTGATCGCTTAATTGCATTTCAACTTGGCAACGAAGACGATCAGTTCGGGGGGATGCCATTCTTTCGAGCGAAGGGGTTCACATTTGACAAGTATTATGCTGACTACCAAGCCTTTGTGCAGGCAATTCGTAAAGCAGTTCCAAATGCCCGATTCGGAGGACCAGATGTGGCCACTAATACGGACTGGGTACAGTCGTTCGCAGAACGCCAGGGAAATAGCGCCACCTTTCTCAGTAGCCACTTTTATGCTATGGGACCAGCCAAAGACCCAAGCATGGACGCCTTATTTCTTCTAAGCCCGAACGCCCGATTGGCGAACCAAATCGCCCGAATTCATCAGGCAACGGCCGTCTCTCAACAGCTTCCTTACCGAATGACAGAGGGGAATTCCTGCTTTGGAGGAGGCAAGCCAGAGGTGAGTAATGCATACGTGTCAGCACTTTGGGGGGCGGATTACATGCTGACGTGTGCCCGCGCGGGCTTTGCAGGCGTACACCTTCATGGAGGGGGCGATGGCTTTTACACACCAATAGCCGTTGGTCCAAATCTCTCGACCATAATACGTCCCTTGTATTACGGTATGCAATTCGCTAGTTACTTTGCCGGTTTTGATCTGTACGACTGCCAAATCGATCAGCATTGCAACCTGACGACATTCTTTGGCAGACGAGGCACGAAGTCGCTGTTGGCCCTCATCAACAAAGACAGCACGGATATCGTTGTCAACTTGCCTGCTCAACTCCACCGCCAAAAGGGGCTAAGCGAGATTCGTTTGACCGGACCGTCGCTCAACTCACTCTCTGGAGTTGTTCTCGAAGAACATAGGTCACAAAGTCGCGCTAGTGTCGCTGTTCCGGCATACAGTGCTGCTCTTCTCAGATGGCAATGAGCTGCTCCATCTTGGATGTTTGAACTGACACGACGGTAAGCCTTAGCGTTGTGATTGTACTACTGACCGCTCTGCAAAACTTTGCAGTTTCATCATTGCTTCGATGGCCCCGGTCATTACTGGGTGTTTGCTGGACCGCACACACTCCTTTTTGCTCTCTCTTGGGGCATGTGCTGGCATCACTCAATTAGGCGCTTTGAGCTATGCGACGCTTACCGCTCCTGACGGTATGCAGATGAAAGACGTCTCGTGAATGCGCCATCGGATTAAACTCCAAGTGCATCTGTAGAAATCGCGCCACCATGCTCTAACGATCAGCGTCGATCATCGCATTCTTTCGAAAGAAGTGAACTCATGACAGTATGGCTCCGCTGGTGCCTTGCAATTTGCATCGCACTTCCACTATCCGTTGTAGATGCGCAAGAGACGATCAAGAACTGGACAATGCAGGACGCGAGCAAGGTCACAGAGCCTGCCGAAGATATTTCATCTCTTCAATACCAGCCTTTGGGGTGGTACCCGGCAACCGTTCCGGGTACAGTCCTCACAACACTGGTAGACAATAAGGTTTATCCAGAACCGCTCTATGGAACTAATATGCAACATATCCCTGAGAGTCTCAACAAGACTGGATACTGGTATCGCTCAAGAATCATCATCCCTTCGAAATATGAGCGCAGGCGCGTTTGGCTGCACTTCGCCGGCATTAACTATGCTGCTGACGTGTGGGTCAATTCGCATAAGGTTGGCAGTATTCGGGGAGCGTTTCTTCGAGGTGATTTCGATGTTTCCAGGTTTGTCAGGCCTGGCAATAGCGCAGTTGTGGCTGTCCTAGTCACCCCGCAGCCGCACCCTGGTATTGCGCACGAACATACGGCTGCCCTCGGGGTCGGTAAGAACGGCGGAGAAACGGCCATCGACGGACCCACCTTTCTCTCAACGATCGGATGGGATTGGCTTATGACAATTCGCGACCGCGACACAGGCATCTGGCTTCCGGTTACGCTCTCGGAAACAGGACCTGTCATCGTCAAGAACCCGTTTGTCACCACGGAACTGGACCCGGCGCACAACTATGCGGATCTTGCCATCAGCACGACGGTTGAAAATATAGCTTCGAAATCCACAACGGGGGTATTGACAGGTGTGATTACCGGTCCCTCTGGAGAGATCACTTTCCATAAACCGATCTCGCTGGATGCCGGAACCATCCAGCAAATCACTCTCGACAGCGCCTCGAACCCAGAGTTGCATGTGACAAAGCCTTCTCTCTGGTGGCCACGCGGCTATGGTGCGCAGAATCTCTATCACCTGGAATTGCGGTTCGAGGTCGGAGGAGTGATTTCGCAATTCACATCTACTCAGTTCGGAATACGGAAGATCGAGTACCAAGTGTCTGATTCGGACAATCTCACCATCTCAGTAAACGGTGTTCGGATCATGATCCGTGGGGGCAACTGGGGCCTTGACGAGGCGATGAAGCGCATTCCGCGCGAACGCTTGGATGCAGAGTTCCATCTGCACGCGCTAGCCAACCTCAATATGATTCGCAATTGGGTGGGGCAGAGCACAAGCCCCGACTTTTATGATTTGGCGGATCGATACGGCATTCTCCTCTGGGATGAGTTCTTTCAGCCAAACCCAGGAGACGGGCCTAACGTCACTGATATTCCCACATATCTGGCTAATGTCTCAGATAAGGTTCTGCGGTATCGCAACCATCCCTCCATCGCCGTCTGGTGTGCGCGCAACGAGGGGTATCCACCGAAGGCGCTCGATGAAGCGATCAAAGCGAGGATGCTGCTGCTCGATCCGAGCCGTTTGTACCAGTCAAATTCCGCAGACGGCCGGGGAGTATCGTCCCACGGACCCTACTTTTGGCGGTCGCCGCGATTCTTCTATACGTTCAATGAAAGCTTCAAAACAGAAGTCGGAGCGGTTTCTATACCGACGATGGAGTCCATTCAAGGCATGATGCCAAGTGCGGATTGGGAGACCATCAATGACGACTGGGCTCAGCACGATTTAGCGAAAGGAGCTCAGCGAGGTGATGAATACCCCTCTATTCTGGCGAGGCGTTATGGAAGGATACGAAACCTCGCCGATTTCGTACGTAAGGCGCAACTGGCCAACTACGAGACCTTCCGCGCCATGTATGAAGGGCGCAACGCTGAAATGTTCAAAACCACCACTGGCGTTCTCACATGGATGAGCAACCCCGCGCAGCCAAGCTTTGTCTGGCAACTCTATCACTACGATCTGGAGCCGAACTCCGCTCTCTTTGCGGTCATGAAGGCTTCCGAGCCGATTCATATACAGCTTAACGAGGCGAACGGCGAAATCCAGATCGTGAACAACACCGCAAAAAAGCTCTCAAGTCTCACTGTAAAAGCTACAACCTTCAGCTTGGATGGTGCAGAAGCCGCCGCAAGGTCTTACCCCATGGACAGCGTTCCCGCCAGCACCACGGTGCGAGTGGCGCCTCTGGAACTGCCAGCCAAGATTACTTCGACATACTTCGTAAAACTGGATTTGATCGACCCGGGTGGCTATGCCCGCTCCACCAATTTCTATTGGCAGAACGTGGCTCAAGATGACTTTACAGCGCTTGAGACACTGGCGCCTGCTGTTCTGGATGCATCGGGCTCTTCTCATGCTGAAGGAGATAAGACGATTATCGAGGTAGACCTTAAGAACAATACGCACACCATTGCTATGATGGCTCATTTACAACTCCATCGTAAAGCCTCGGGAGGCCGGGTCCTCCCTGCTTTCTATTCAGACAACTACATCACACTCGTTCCCGGTGAGACCCAGCGGGTGTTGATAGAAGCACCAACGCATGAATTGAAGGGTGAACTTCCGATGATTGAGGTAGATGGATATAATGTGACAGTTAATACCAAAGCAGGCGTTTTAGATATTCGAGATAATCTGAACGCGCAGCCGATCAATTGGCCGGCATCTTCTATTGTTCCTTGATGGCATAACCTCCTCCGTCACTCATGACGGAGGGTTTGCTATCGACGACTGTTCAAGTGAAGTGTTCTGAATGAAGACATTGCAGGTTCTCGGGCCAGCACCCGAATCGAATTTGTATGGACTCGCCCCCATTGAAAGACAGGGACTATAACCAGCATGGGCCAACGAATGCGCAGAGGCAGTTGCAGAAAATGCAGCATGCTTTGATGCACTCCTCGGACGAGCAAGACAAACGGTGAGCGGGACGAATCGGCAGGCGTCAGATAAAGGAATGCGGAGCTGGTCTAGCTGGCTCCGCAGAGTGTTTTAGATTGGTTATGTCATTACGCAGTCGCTCTCTTCGCGGTTTTTGCCGATGCCTTCGAAGATGCCTTTGGCACAGCCTTCTTCGCTGCTTTCGCTTTTTCCTTGGCCGCGAATTCCTGCTTGACCGTGGTCGTGATTGCGGCCACGTCCACCTTGTAAAACTTGGCGGCCTCGCGCAGAACGTGCGAGGCGTTGCCGCGCGAGGCCGTGAGCAAGACGACAGCTTCGACCACGGCGCGGCCCAACGTGCTTTCGTCGGCGCGGCGAAGAAAGCACGTGAAGAGCTTACCGATGGACTCGTTCTCTTTGGCCTTCTTGGTGCCGTGCTGTCTGGCAAGGATCACGGCGCGGTTCTCGTCCAGCAGGTTGACCATGCGTTCGGCCAGAAACAAGAGGTCGCGTTTCATCAGCCGTTCCGGAACTGCATTACTGATAGAAGAAAGAACGCGCAAGCCGGTCGCGTTGGCGATGGCCTCCTCCCTGCGACGCTTTTCCTGCTCGGCCTTGAACTGCGCATCGTTCGCGCTTGCACAGTTCGCCTTTTTCGGGTGATGGATTGGGCATTCAGGATTGGCGCAAACTTTATGCACGGTTCCAATCTCACTGCCTTCGGTGACGATGGCGTCGGTGGCGAACTTGCACACCTTGAACTCGGGACGCTTGGCCTCGTCGTTGGACTTCGGCTTATCGTCGCGGATGGCGGTGTACTTGTTGCGCGGCAATACGGGGCTACCTTCTTTCTGCGTACCGTAGGCGGTGCTGATCTGCACAAGGTTCGGTTTTGCGGAAACGGTTTTCGCAACATGCGCCGAGAGTTTTGCTTGGTAGCATTTGGGGTCAACGCACTGGTCCCCGTGTTTTCCAAGGTCGTCACCGAACAGGAGCTTGTTGTGTCCGGTGTGCTTAGAGCAATCTGCGCAACTACCAGCGGTGGGAACCAACTGCGCATCGCGCTTATCAAAGGGCGCGTCTTTCAATTCAAGCAACACATTCGATTCAATCCAGAATTGCAGGTTGCGGACCGGCAAGAGAATCCGCGCGGGTTTTGCCCCGTTGTTGTATACCTCTTTGAAACAAGCCGAAAGCGCCTGTTGCTGCTGGTCGGCGGGCAGCTTCGCCAAGAGCAGAGCATGGCCTACGCCGATTTCGTTGGCGTAGAAGGCTTCGACCGCTTCGGGCACAAGGTCAATCAAGCGAATCCTCTGAGCCACGAAAGACGGCTGTTTGCCCACACGGGCGGCTATCTGTTCGATACTATACTTCGGTTCATTCAATGCAAGTAAACGCGCGAACCCCTCGGCCTCTTCCATCGGGTGAATCTCAGCGCGAATCAGGTTCTCGACTAACTGCGCCTCGATCATTTCAGCGTCGGACAGATGGACAATTCGCACCGGCACGGTAGCAACCTCAGCCATCTGCGCGGCGCGGTAACGCCGCGCACCGGCTACGATCTCGAAGCCGGTTTCCGTCAGTGGACGAACGAGCAAAGGCGAAAGTACACCCTGGCTGCGTATGCTGGCGGCAAGCTCATTGAGCGCTGTCCCGTCAAAAACGCGGCGGGGATTGGTCTTCGATTCGTTGAGTTGAGACAGCGGAAGGTCGCGGTATTCAATGGCATTGATAACAGTGGTGGTCATGACAAGCTCCTTTCGAGCGGTTGAAAAGTGAAGGCGCACGGAGCGGAGACACGTCTGGCCGGTTCCGCTCCGCAGGGAGCGGACTAGCCGCGAATCGACTTGTCCGTGAAGGCTTCGAGAAAACCCTGTGCGCGGAGAGTTTTGTCCCACTGCCGCGCGAATTGCTCGTGCTGTTCGTAGAGGCCGGGGAGACAAACGTAGTTCTCCCCGTCCCGGTAGCGGGAATACTGCTCCACGCCCATGTAATCGTTGCGAAAGTACCAAGCCGATAGTGCAAGGCTGCATAGCGGCGGCTGCGACAACTCGAAACACATCTCTGGGTCGCGCATCAGGTCGCCGTTCTGTTCTCCGTAGTGCGCAACGGAAATCGAAGGCAGGTTCAGCGGTCCCGGCTCCGGCGTGGCTTCGATGACAAGGGCCATGTACGGCGGGTTCCCGATCTTGAGGTAAAGCGCGGGCCGATAACCTCCGGCCCGCTCAAGAATGCGAAGAAGGGTTTTCATTACGCCACCTCCGCGATTGCGTCCTGCGTCTCTGGCGAAGGCGCATTCCGCGAGGTGGCTGATTCCCCGGTGATGGCGTCGAGAATCAGCGCAGAGGTGCGCTGCACAACTTCAAGGCTTTCGGCCAATAGTGCCGCGTTTCCGGCGTACATCTGAATGTAGTCACTTGAACTTTTTCCCATCTCAAGGCCGATAGCTTGGCCCACGATGAAGGCCACTGCCTCGGCTTCCGTCTCGCGCACGGTGGCGGTGGTCATGGTGCGGCGAGTGGATTTATGTAATAGCTCATGAGCTGTTTCATGGACCAGACAAACCAGATCCTCGGCGGGTGACTGACCGGGCAGAATAGCAATCTTTCCGCCGTAGCTGACGCCCAGAGCAGGTGCGATATTCTCGCTGTATTCAAGGGCGATATTCTGCGAATCGAGAAAAGCAATGAGCCGGTCTCGATGTTCGCCTACATTGCCGGTGATGTTGTGCTCGAACTCGGGCAGGTCTTGGCCTTCGGTCTGCGCCACATCGAAGACATACACGGCGCGGAAGCCGATCAACACGGGCGCGGGCTTCGTCTCCCGATTCGTGTTCTGCTCCTGCTCTGTCGTGTCCTTTCTGCGCCGCTGTCCGACCATCGGGGCGAGAATCTGGATACCCTTCTCGCCACGTTTCACAAACCGACCCAGTTCTTTCCATGCGTAGAACCCCGCTACTCTGGTCGCTGAAGGGCGTTGTCTCGCTATGGCTAAAATGTTTCCAAAAGAATAGGAATGAAACCGCGCCATTGCGGCCAGATACGCGGTCAGGGTTTCGCTCTTGCCCGCTTCAAGCTGCTGAAGCAAAAAGTCTACGGCCTGCTTGATGAGTTGCTGTGTGGGGTTGTCTTTCTGCGTGGTGCGCTGCTGGTAGGGCGATTCGCTCCGGTTGCGGAGCGCCGTATTTTTGCTGTGCGGCGCGGTGGTGGTGGCTGTGTTGCTGCTGGTGTAAGGCATGATGTTTGCTCTCCTGTGTTGCCCGCTGAGGGGCGGAATTTGAAGGAGGGCGTCTGCCTCAAACCAAATTTCTTTGTTTGAGTGCCCCCGCTTCATGTCTTGCGCGGCGGGCAGGGGCGAGGCGGGTTCAGTCAAGGGTGCGCTGTTCTTGCGCGTTCATCGCAGCGCAGCGGAGACCCTTGACGGGTTCCGACCGCTTCTGCCATAAAGCCGCATGAAGCGGGGGTACTTAAACGAAGAAGAAATTAGGTACTCTTCCGAATTGTTTTACGCTTGTAGGGAGGGGCGTTGCGGGGAAGGAACGGACCCGATGGGATAGGTGGCGGAAGACGCAGGCACGTTCGGCGGCTGAAGTCAGGGAAGGGGCTCCTTCCCCTCATCAGCGAGCAATGAGGTTGGTGATTTAAAGTGCTTGTTGTGTTAATTGAACCCTTTATCTGTATGGTCGATTCAGGCCATCGAATCTGAGGACGCATGATTGATCCGACATTATCGTTAGCATTTTCAATGCAATCCAGCAAAGGCCTGTATGCTCTACTGCTTGGCTCGGGCATTTCACGCAGTGCGAAGATCCCTACAGGTTGGGAAGTCACAGTGGACCTAGTGCGCCGAATTGCCGCAATGCAGGTAAAAGGCGCAGAACCGAATGATCCAGTGCAATGGTATGTATCAAAGTACGACAAGGAGCCGCGCTATTCGGAGCTTCTCGATGCTGTCGCAAGAACGCAAGCTGAGCGAAGTCTGGTTCTGCGTTCATATTTTGAGCCAACAGAAGAAGAAAAGGAACGAAACGAGAAACAACCGACAGCAGCTCATAAGGCGATTGCAGACCTGGTTGCTGGCGGGTACGTGCGGGTGATCATCACAACCAATTTCGATCGACTATTGGAGCAGGCGATCCAATCTGCGGGAATCGACCCGACGGTGGTGAGCAATAGCGCGCAGGCGCAGAGTATTGGATCGCTCGGGCAGATTCGCTGTCTTGTAGTTAAAGTACATGGGGACTATCTTGAAGCAACCATCAAGAATACTCCGGAGGAATTAGCTCAATATGAAGTCGCAATGGACGTTCTTCTAGATCGCTTGTTGGATGAACATGGACTGGTGGTGTCCGGATGGTCGGCAGAATACGACACTGCACTTGCGAAGGCCATTGAGCGAGCCAAGAATCGCCGATACAGCACTTATTGGACCTTGGTGTCCTCCACGGCAGATACGGTGAAGCGAATCATTACTCTGCGCGACGCGGTGTCGATTTCGATTCCGGGTGCAGATCGATTCTTTCAGCGTCTTGCCGAGAATGTAGCCGCCTTGGAAAAGTTTGGCACAGAGCATCCTTTAACAATCAAGGCTGCCGTGATCCGCCTGAAGCAGTACATTGCTGAACCTGTGCGTCACCGGGTTTCGCTGCATGACCTCGTGAGCGGTGCGATAGCCGAACTTTGCAGAGAGATGGCAGAATATCAGTTCTCACGAGAAGCAGACAATGGTGGCACCGCTCTCGAAGATGAACTGCTCAGAATTGCGAATCGCGCAGAACTTGTTTATACGGTGGCGTTGCATTGCGGCTGGTGGAGCACGGTTGAGCAGTTCAAGCCATGGGTACGCTGTCTCGAACAACTCGCGGTGCTTAACGGGTCGTACCCTGGTTATCAGTCCCCGATGAATGTGACGCTCCTGCCGGGGCTGCTAGCTATCTACGCGATGGGCGTCGCTGCGGTGGGTAACGATAATTATGCCTTGCTTGAAGCGATGTTCTCGGATACTTATGTCCGGTCTTCAGGACGCAAATCGCGGCTGCTGATGGAACTCAACGCGAGTGCCGTCGTAGACATACGGGCTGGCCAAACAATGCCGAATTACCTTCGACGCTACACTCCGATGAACGACTATCTCCATGATCGACTCCGGCAGCCGTTCAAGGAGTATCTCCCTCTGGATACAGACTACGATGATGTATGGGATAGGTTTGAATATTTGATTGCGCTGTCTTCCGTAGACGACTGCCTGGTGCGAGAGAAATCCCCGTGGGCTCCCGTCGGGCGGTTTGGCTGGAGGAATCGATGGGATGGCCAAGGCATCGCAACAGTCATTATCCACGAGGCCCAAACGCAACGCGAGTCTTGGCCGCCTATTGCTGCGGGGTTCTTCGGGGGCTCTATCGAACGATTCGAGCGGGCTCAAGAAGCATTTCGAAGCGGTATACTTTCACACACACAATGGTATTAGGCTCGTCGTTACTGGTCGCATCTATCACAATGGGGGAAGTATGAACACATTGTCCAAATTCGCAAAATGCGATCACTTTAGAGTGCCTATTGGAGTGCTAATCCAAGTCCCGCAGCCGGTGTGTTTTTGAGCGCCGCGGTCTGCTCCAATCCCACGTTCGCAACCGGACTTTGAGCCTTGCCGAAGTCAATCGCCGAAGCCTTGGAGACATCGCGGCTGAGGCTTTCGGCAAGCGAGGCTGCGTCATTGGTATAAACCTGCGCGTCATGCGAGGCGCGGGAGACAGAGACATAAGCAAAGCGGCTGTTGATGAGTTCCGGGTGAACATTGGTATCCATGTTGACCAAGACACGCTCGGTGGTGAGTCCCTGGGAACTGTGCGAGGTCACGGCGTAGCCATGATCGAAGTGCCGCATCTCGTCAGCATTGAAGGTGACGGTTCTGTCCTTGTCGCTATCTATGCGGACGCGGATATTGCGGTATTCGTCGATCTGCTGAATCGTGCCGAGGTCACGATTGGCGACTTGCAACGCACGATTCGGCGCGGTGAACTGGATTCGGTCGCCTATGGCAAACTCACGCTCGATCTCGCGGTAGGCGCTGATGCCGCGTAACCGTGACGGGGCGTAAGACACCTGTTCCCCGTTGGGTTTCTGGACGGTAACGAGATTTCCTTTTGGGTCGATGCTGACGACCTGGGCATAGCTTCCGCCCTCGATGCCAAGCTCCTTGCTTCCACGGATGTAATGCAGCACATCTCCGGCCTGATAGCGAGCAGCCCATGCTCGATCCGCGCCGGTCATATCGGAGCGTGGCGTCAGTACACGCATGGAATGATTTTCCTTATCCAACATACCGAGTGTTTGCAACTCTTGCCGAACAGCCTGATTGATGACCCGACGCGAAGCGTTGTCGGGAGATACGATGATGGTGTTTTCAGGACGGACCGCATAGTTTATTGCTATCGCCTCGATGCGCTGCTGCGGGTCTACGATCTCCGTCACGCGGCCTTGCTGCTGAAGCATCTGCACACCAATTGCGGTTTCATTTCTCGATAGATGCTCGACAGCTTTCAGCAGTTCGGGATCTTTCTGGCGCACAATCTGATCGAGTTGAGCGGTCTGCATTCCCGCTTGTTGCAACTGCTCGAAGGGCTTTCCGGCATCGACGCCTTGATGCTGGCGGGTATCCCCGATGAGCAACACTTTATCCTGCAAGCCAATCTTGGCGAGGAAATCACGCATCTGCTGTGTCGATGACAGCGAGGACTCATCGACCATATAGAGATGCTTTCGCGCCGTGTCACCGCTCTGCCGATTGCCGCGCGCAAGGAAACCTTGCAACGTATCGGCTTTAATGCCCGCATCGCGGAGCTGGCGCGCGGCGCGGGAGGTTGGGGCGAAACCCTCGACCATATAACCATTCTTCTCGGCACCCTGCCGGATGCTTTCGAGCGTACTTGTCTTTCCACTTCCGGCCCTGCCTTGCAAACCCTGGATACGGTCGCGGGAGGTAAGCACTTGTTCGATGGCGTTGCGCTGTGATGGATTGAGGTACGGGCGAGCCTCCGTGAGTGGAATAGCCTGCTCAACAGGCATGAGTTGTGGAGCGCGGCCCTGTCCATTCAGTGCCGTTTCCACAATCTGTTTTTCGGCTTGGACCATCTCGGCAGTCGTGAACCTGCGCGCCGAATCGTGCTTTTCGCCGGGAACAAGCTGGAACTCGCCGGAGGCTATGCGCGCCTCGAAGCTGGCGCGAACCTCCGGGTACGTCGTCTCTCCCATGCCACGCCGCATGGCATCGACTAGCAAGGCCCGTTCATCCTGGACGGCCTCACGCTCGAAGCCACGGTCACGCGCAAAGGTCAGCGCGGAATGCGCCTGTTTCTGGCGTTCTTCGGCCATTGGTTTCTGTGCCTGACCAATGCTCCGCTTTCGTGCCTCGGCAACTACATGATCGGCCTGGTTGCCAAATTCGGTGGCGATCTGGCGGTGCGCCGCCAGCACTTCGTCAGGCGACAGAATCACCTTCTTGTCGCGGGTGTTGTGAGCCGCAATTTGCGCGGCCTCCGGGCCACTGAACCCGCCGCGCGCAAGGGCTTCTTCAATCTGCTGACGCCGTGGGCTGGAGGCGTCAAGGTACTCTTGCGAGTATCCCTTGATCTCCGGTGCGCCACTCTTGCCCGGCTCGATTTCGTAGCCGAGATTGCGGAGCCGGTACATCAACTCCGATTGATAAACGGCGGTCGCGTAGCTTTGCGAAGCGAAGAAGCTGCGCTCCTGGAGCGCGCGCATCTGACCGTTCTCACGCTCCGTCATATTGAAGATGACGGAGTGGGTGTGAAGCTGCGGCGCGGCGTAGCCATCGACCGGGCGGGCGGTGTCATGCTCGAACTTGGCGACAACGAACTGGCCGGTCATTTCCGCAGGTTGATTGCCGCCGATCCGCGCCTGGGTATATCGCTCCAATTCGTTCAGTGCGACGTTCACAGCTTCACGATGGGCCTCGCGCACACGGTCATCGCCGCCGACAAGAGCGGTCAGCGATACCGACTTGGGCGCGCTGAAAGTCGCATCCCATCCGGCGCGGTGTTCGACTGGCGCGATAGTTTTGCCGTCCTCGGTTTTATATTCATGGACCTTGCGATGGCGAACCAACTGTTCGCCGGTCGTCGGGTGCTGACCTTCGGAGAGCCGGGCGAACTCCTCGGCTCCTACCGTACCGGCAAGGCCGAATTTTCCGGCCAGCTTGCCGTGCCACTCCCCCTGAATGGTATCGGCCTGCTTCCAATAGTTCTGTTCGGCCGCAGTGAATTCCTTTTCGTGATAGGTCTGGGCTTGACTGGCGGAAAGCGGTTTGGAGATAGTCAGCATGGTTTACCTCAACCTCTCGTAATGAGATTTTGTTGCTCGTCCGCGTCGGGAGCTACGGTGGGTTCTGGCTCGATCTGCTGCACCACGGGCAGCGTGTTGGGCTGCGGCGTGGGAGCGTCTTCCGGCACCTGTTTCAACTCCGTATTCGGCTCACTGTCCTGCACACGCGCCGGATCATAAGGAAGCTTCTCGTCGGGCCGCTCGCGCAATTCAAAACCCTCGGCAACTTCCGGCATATCGAAGTACGGGAAGGAAAACCGCGTCACGTAGTTCTGGTATTTCATGTAAGCGTGCAAGTCGGCGAGACCGGCAATTTCGGACTCCAGAACCAACTGTTCGACCTGCCGGTCAAGCGCGAAGTTGCGGCCTGCGCGGGTGCCGTCGAAGTGCGTCTCGCGGAGCCGTTCGATCTCGACCTTGCCGATGAATTTCGAGACCCACTCGCCGGCATTTGGCTCTTTAGTGGTGAGCCAAACGCTGGTCGCCGGCTGCGAAAGCATGACCTCGGCAAGATGCCCGTACAAGTACTCAAGCTGGGCCTTGCCCTGGAAGCCGAGCACCACTGGGTTATTGCTCTTGCGGGCTTCTGTGATGGCAGTATGGAGTTGCGGAAGTTTCTGCAAGCTCGCCAGTTCATCGATCACAAACCAGACGCGCTTTTGCGCCGCAGTCGGCTCATTGAGCAGGCGCAGAACGAGCCAATCGATCCACAAACTCTGCAAGGGCCGAAGCGCTTCCCGCTCTGCCGGAAGCGAGGTCAGGAAGATCCAGCCCTGACGCTTTTCGGCCCACTCCGTTGCTGTCCACGCTCCATTAGCTTCGCTCCTTTTCGGAAGCAGCCGGAGGCTGTCGGCAACCAGGCCCAGCGAGGCCAGAACACCAGCGCGCTGCTGGTGCGCGTGCGGGTCGATCAGGTGCGCGTGCTCGGTGCCCTGGACTCTGCGGTCGATCTCTTCCGGGTCTGACATCCAATGGACAAGTTGATCTGGCGTCGGTCCGTAGGCCATCAGAAAGGCAAAGATTTTCTGCGGCGACTCGATGAAGAACTCGCCTTTTTTGTCCTGCGGCGGCTGGAACAGCGAGACGGCCAATGCCTTTGCTTCCGACCGGCTGCGCAACTCCTCCGCCGGTCCCCAATACGGGCAGCGCCGGTCCAGAGGATTGAGGAGGATGTCTCCGCGATCCGGATCGTAAAAGCGTTTCACGTACTCTCGCGCCGGGTCATAGACAATGGCTGAATCGCCTCGGCTGCATACCTGTCGGAGTAGCTGAAACATGAGTGCGGACTTACCTGCACCCGTGTCGCCGATGATCTGCATGTGCTGGGCCTCGGCGCGGGCCGGGATGCGCAGCATCTTGCGGATCCCATCGATCTTGAAGCCGATGCCGTCCCCTTTGACAGTCCTGTTGAACTGGCGTGGCGTCAACATCTCCGGGCCTTTCAGTCGCCGTCCGTAGCGGAGCTGTTTCTGCCGCTTCATATCTTTCCAAGCTGCAAATGGTAGCAGGATCAAAAGGACGACCGCGCCGCCTATCAGCGGCGGTCTGAAGAAGGCGGGCAGGCTGGTTCCGCCGTAGACAACATCCTTCATGTAGTCGCTCAGACGAACGTCGGAATAGCTGTGCAGCGGGCCACGGAAGAGGAGCGTGTATCCGTGCAGTGGAGCATCTGCCGAGAGTTGAAGTGGAATGGTTTTGCCATCCGGTTCGGGAGTCCTGCCCAGCATCACATCAGTGTTCTGTGCGGGCCGTGGCGAGAGTCCTTGGCCCGCGACAAAGAGTACACGGTAGTTGCTCCGGTGCGCTTTGCTGAATGCCCCGATTGCCGAAGTCCGCTCATAGAGTGGCAGGTAATACCGCTGCAAGGGCGTAGTGGAAAAGTGAATCCAGCCGCATACAAAGAAGAAGGTCAGCACGGCGGAAAAGAACGCCGCACTGTAGGCATAAATCGGAATCTGATATGGCCAGACAATTGATTCCTTACGTCCCCATGTGGTGTTCTGCATACATCTACCTCCTGCGCTCGGATGCGAGTTTTCCGGCCAGTTCGTACTTGGCCGTGCCGATCTCATCGAGCAGTTTGTCGAATGTCTCCGGGGTCAGTCTTTGCCCTGCAGCCAAAGGACGAAGCACATTGACCAGCAGCAAACGGATGCCAAGAACCTCCGCCAAAGAAGCATTGCTCCTGGGAGTGCTTTGCAACTGGGCCAGAATCACATCGCGCATCCACTGACCACGCGCGACGCCTTGGCTCTGTGCGAATTTGGTAACTGCGTTTCGCTCCTCTTTTGTCAGCTTGGTAGTGACCGGATAGATACGAAGAGCTTCCCGATCATTACTCGTTTTCTTCATGGATTCTGCTTTGAGAATCGTCATATGAACCTCGCATTTCTCGGGTGCACTCAAGTGCACCCGAAATCGCTATTTCATTGAATCTGCAACAAGTGCACCGTGGTGCACTTGCACGACCCTGCTAGGGATGGAGTGTCGAGATTCTTCCGGTGCGCAGCACCGCAGTGGTTTTGCCACCCTTGTAGGCGCAGGATCATGCCTTCGATCCCGCCACCGCTGCCGCCGTTTGGGATGCTGATTGCGCCACCGAAACCGGCTTCCTGCGAGAGGTTTCCGCTGTCTCATTGGCGAGTGGCCGACGCACTCGCAATGTGGGCGTGATTCGCTGGGCTTCCGGAGTGCGAAGGAACTCCTGGAAGTCGCGGTCTTTTGAGAACACATAAGTGAGCGCTTGGTCGATCACTTCATCCGCTGTTGCATGGATAAATGCGGCGTACTGATCGAGTTGCAAAGCCGTCGTATCAGTCAAGCGAATTGAGGCGCTGACGTAGTGGGTTTGGACAACTTCAAGCAGTGGCATAAGGTTCTCCTTGGCGTGTGGGATCAGGCCGTCTTACGACGGGCAATCATGCGTTGTGCGGTGGCCGCAATCTCCCGCGCACGAGCAGAGCAAAGTGCGGCGGGAATCTCGAAACGGCGGCGAACTTCGAGCATGGTGATTACGTCGTCGATGGGGATACCATCGGCAAGCCAGAGGCGGGCCGAGGCAACATCGACGGTCCTCATTGCGTAGTAGAACGGGTCGCCCTTATCGGATCGCTGCGTTGCCAGTTCGTCCGTCAGCTTTGCGGCATCCCGGCCGTGTGCAAGCTGGTCGCAAACCCAGGCCCAATCGTCTTCCGAATGGGTGTGCTTCTGTGCCTGCGATTTCCGTGCGTCCCCGCGTAGCGGCAGCACGGAAGAGCCGACAGCATCATGAAGCCGAAAGTCGGCGGGACCATAGGTCGCATCGGCAGGGTATTCAACCGCGACACGATGCGCGGGAGAATACTTTCGGTTGTAGAAACCGGGGACGCGCAGCACCCGGTTTCGGTCGGTGCAAGCGTGATCGCCGCCGAAGGCTTGGGCGAGGAGTTTGAGCGTCTGTTCCTGCCGCTCGAAATCGAAACCCGCGACACGCCAAAGAGCCTGGTACTTGCCGGGCGAAGTCGAGACGATTGCGGTCGGGGCAGGAACAGCATCCGACGCCCGCAGCGCAGCAAGCCGGGCGTCGCCGTCCTCGTCGATGTCGATGTAGAGGTGCCGAACAGAAGCAACGCAATCTTTGGTCCGTTTACGGCTGCCGGGGCGCAGAGGATTGGCGGAGACATAGATGTTCGCGCCATTGTCGTTCTCAAAGGTGAGCCAAGCCATATAACGGGACGCGAGAACTTGTTTGAGCACGACAACGCGCTGCTGTGGCCGGGGCGCATCTTCTCGGCGCAGCAGCAATGCAATCGTTTCGCTGGAAGCGAAACTGCGGGTGAGAAAGTTGGCGGCAATCTGGTTCATGGTGTACCTCGTTTGAACGCAATTCCACAGAACATTTCCAGTGAGAAAGCCCGGCGTGTGCCGGGCTTTTTTGCGTGTTGGGGAAGCAGCCTATTCGGCAGCAAATTCCGAGGGAATCTCCTGCTCGGCTTCCTGCTCTTCAGCAGCAGCTTTTTCCGCACGGTCGAGCTTGAGGATGGAGTTGATGCGAATGCTGTCGGTGCGCACCGGCTTTTTGGCCTTCTTGGGCGTGTACTCGGTGTGGCGAATCTCGCCTTCGACCTGCACGTGCGCGCCCTTCTTGAGCGTGGCCGCGAACTCGCCGAACTTGCCGAAGACGATGCAGCGATGCCACTCGGTGTGCGAGACGTATTCGCCGGACTCTTTGTCCTTGTAAGAGGTCTTGGTGGCGATGGAGAAGGTGGTGAACTTCTGGTTGTTCTTGCCGGTACGAACTTCGGCGTCGCCGCCCAGGTAGCCAATGAGAGTTGCACGATTCAGAAACATTTTCGAGTCTCCTGATTTGAATTCCCGATCTGCTCGGGTCACACCTGGCGAAGCTATGCGAGTGGGCGCGACTTCCAAGGCCGAAGCTCTGCATTTACGGAGGGTCCATCGCAGATGGAAACCGTAACCCGTAGGGCGTCGCAGACGAAGCAGAAGAGCGAGCTTGCCGTAGGGCGTCGCAAAAGCCCCGAAGCAGTGACCGAGCAAGTGAGGAATTGATCCGGGAGACTCACATCTGAACCATGCAAACTCTCCGCTTCCTGGCGATGCCATTGGTCCAATGACCGGCAAAACCAGATCCACATTCCTCGCCGCCTGACCTCGGGACAAAGAGCCGCATCTTGCATCCGGTATCGCGCGTCTGCGGTTCGGCGCGGCCACGCTCAAGAGCGCACAACAAGGACGAGATTCCGATTGCTTCACCGTGCCCAAGAAGGCTTTTCATAGCCGTGCCTCCGATTCGCGCTTGTATCCGAGCGAATCGCGCTGTATCTAAGCCGCTGCCGTGGAAGAAGCCCGGTAGATTTCCTCTGTCTCGAAGGACTGGTCCGCATGGCTGTATCCCTTCACGGTGATCAGCTCGCGTACCCGGCGTCGGCCCGTGGAATCGCGCTCGCAGTAGAGAACAAAATCCACTGCCTTTCCGGTTTGTGACCGGATGAATTGCTGGTCAAGATTGGTCCGGGCGCTGAGCGCCATATCCGCCAGCCGGTCCAGTGCATCGAGGGCTGAATCCGCGTGCAATGTTGAAAGCGTTCCACCATGGCCAGTGTTCATGGCTTGCAGCAGGTCATAGCCACATTCGTCACGGATTTCGCCCATGATGATTCGGTCGGGTCGATGACGGAGAGCAGCGGCGACAAGCTGGCTCGGCGTTACGGCAACCTGGCCGGGTATGGCAGCGACCGCCTCCCAGCGAACGGCATTGGGATGGGCAACCTTCAACTCGGCTGGCTGCTCGATCACGATCAGCCGCTCACCGAGCGGAACGTGGTCGAGCAGAGCCTTCATCAGCGTCGTCTTTCCCGAGCCGGTTCCCCCGGCAATGATGCCGTTCTTCCGCCTCTCGATGAGTTGCACAACCGCATCCCGGACATCAACGGGCAAGCTGCCAGCTTCGACCAGTTCATCTGAGGTAAACCAGCGGTTGAATTTGCGCACCGTGAATGTCGGTCCGTTGATCGAGGAAGGCGAGCCGACAACGGCCACGCGTGAGCCATCGGGCAAGCGCGTATTGAGGATCGGATTCTGTGTCGTCAGATCTTGTCCGAGGATGCGCGCGACGCGTTCAATCGCAGCCTGCAAGCGTTCGTTCGTGTATGGCTGCGAGAGCGCAATTTGCTCAACGACGCCATTGCGATCTGCGAAGACTCCATTCGTTCCATTGATCATCAGATCGGAGATCGATGGATCGAGCAGAAGCCCGCGCAGTTCCTCGGGGAAGAACGGCAGAATCAGATCGAAGCTCATCGAGCGACTCCTGCGACTGCGACAGGCTTGACTGGGGAAGAATCAATAGAGACAGAGACGCGGTTTTCGTGGAACTCGGTGATGGTCAAGCCAAGTGGATTGATGAACTCATACTGCGGATAGACGCGGGACTGATCGCTGACCTGCTTGGGGTTCAGGTAATAGGTCACGCTGAGCATCCAATGCTCTGTGCGCGGCTCATGCGAACTCTGTGCGGAGTAGAACCGATTCACGGCCATTAGGGCGGTTCCACGGGCAATGCGTGCCCCCTGAAGCATCTCCTCAGACATCGTGGTAATGGTCACGTTCTGTACCTGCACGTCGCTTGCTTCGATCTGGCCTGCCGTGACCTGAGAGACGAGGTGGTTGGCATTGTCTTCACCCATCAGACGCGATGCCAGCGCCTGCGAAAGGAAGTAGTAATTGAGCGGGTATTTCTTGGCGATCACGTCACGGTTCACCGTGTAGCGATAGTTTGCCCAGTCGGTCAGATAGGTGCGGACTTCGCCCTCACGTGGACTGTAGTTCAAGTCCGAATACTGGATCGCTTGGGCGCGGCCCATCTCGTCGATGCGAATGTAGCGATTGGGAACTGGGCGGCGCGCCAGCATCAGGTTCATGCCGAGCGAAGCGAGCAGCATGACCGTTCCACATCTGAGGATAAGCCGATAGGCTTTCCGCTCGGCGTAGTGGGACGAATAGACCTCGTTGCCGATGTGGTCAGCGAGAAGCAACTGCTCCGGCTTCAGCAACGATTCAGTGGGGACTGTGCGTGTGCTCATGGTGTGGACTCGTCCTTTCTGAAAGGGTGAGAAAGAGATTGACCGTGTAGACCATCGAAACGATGAACAGTATGGCCAGGATCGTGAGCAATATCCGACGCAAAGGACTGGATCTGCCAAGCTGACGAAGAAACAGATAGCTGAAGATATATGTCCACATGCGACACCTCCTATCCAGCCATCATAGCCAGAGATGCGACGGCTCCGCCAACCTTGGAAACGCTGTCTGCCATCCCTGCTGTTCCGCCGAATATTGCCTGCGTCATGCTCGGGATAAAGAGCAGGTTGATGATGAAAGCGATGAAGACCATCGTGCAGGGAATGAGATTGGCGAGCCACATCTCCATCGAGTAGGTTCCGTTGAAGGTTTGCTGAATAAAGGTGTTCAGAAAACCAGCCCATACGAAGATGAATGCGGCAGCCACGGCACGGATCATCGCAAAGCCGAGCAGCACGTCAAGAAAGTGGTAAAACTTCGCTCGAAAGGCTCTGGTCATCAGCAGCGGAATGAAGACCGGACCGAACAGCGCCGTCACTCCATAGAGGATGAACGAAGAGCAGTTGATCAGGAAGAGAATGGCCGAGGCCAAACCCAGCAGCGCTTGCACAAAGAAGTAGCAGAGGATCTGGACCGGTGCGGTCAACGAAGGCATCGACGTATTGTCTCCAGCGGTCTTCAATAGCTGGAGCAGATTGTCGAGCGAACTCTGGTCGAATGCGGCCACCATTACCTGAGCGATATAGCTGAAGAAGTGATTCAGCCCGAAGCTAGCGCCGGGCAGTGGATTCACACAGTAATTGATGAGCAAGCAGCAGACGATCAGGCGTAAGAGAAAGTGCGTCAGATCGCCTGCGCGGACCGGGTGCATGTGAAAGCGAAGTGTCATGCTGGAGGTATTCCAGTTGATGACCATGCTGATGAGCGTAAACAGGGCGATGCAGCTCAACTCGGTCAGACCAAGCTGCGTCAATGCGCCGCCGTTTTGCGTGGTCAGATTCGTCAGATTGTTGGTGAACTGGTAGAGCCAATCCACACCAGAGTTTGCGCTCGGTAATGCCTGGGCCAGCAGCGTCGGTGAAATCATGGTCGTCACCTCAATGAGAGGGTGTGCGGCGCGGGCTGGAGAAGCCTGCGCCGCGTGGTTCTGGTCATGGAAGGTAGTTCTGCCAGGTATTGCTTTCACTGGCGGCGCTGACGTTGTTTGTGGAGCGTTGCTGCTGTACGAAGGTCGCTGTGTTGATGTCTTCGACAGCGGCATTACGCCGTTCCATGTTGGCGACGGTCATCTGCCCGGCAAGGCAGGCATGAAGAGTCCCCTGTGCCTGCATCTCACTCAGCTTCTGCGACTCGGCAGCGTTCAACAGGTTAAGCTGCTGCACTTCGCTGTTGGAGCCGTCGGAAGAGTCAAGCTGAGACGAAGCGAGCGAATTGTTTGCCGTGGCGTTCTCGGTCCTGTTGGTGTGGTATTGCCCAACGGCGGTCAGGCAATCCGGGGAGATGGAATCCGAGGTTTCGACCATCGCAAGCTGCGAGATGCGTGAGCTGCCCAAAGACTGCCCTTGCAGGTAGCTGCTGGCACCGTTATTCATCGAAACCGTGGCTGTCTTCCACGCTGTGGAGGACGTGGTTGGTGAGTTGCTGTTGAGTGCAATCTTGATGCCCGCCGTCTCGCCAAACATGTTGGCGACATTCGCGCTTTCGAGCGTGTGGAGCGTCGTCTGCCACTGCTGCTTGAGCGAGAAATGGGCAATGTTGTTCTTGAGCATTTTGTACTGCGTCTCCAACGTGGTGAGCTGGGAGACAAGACTCGCATAACTCGTCGGGTCGAACACAATGTCTCCGAGCCCAAAGAGCGCGAAGCTGGGCGTTGCGGTCAATAGCACGGATGCGCCGACGACGAGCCACTTGCGATGCTTTCGGAGTTGAGACGGCATATTGAACCTCCTCATGGTTGTGGAGCGTTTAGAAACATTGCGGACAGGTGGGATCGAGCCTGTCCAGGGTGAAGCAATGGCCGTGCTTAATAAGGACGCACGGGAGTCGCAGCGTCATTTCCGTGGTTTCAACGAACTCTACCAGCGCAGCCGCAGCGACCCTCTGCACGGCAGGTATTCTGAGGAAAAGAAGCGCCAGGATAAAGAGCAGAACGCAGCTAGCAAGTCGCCGTCGATTTGTCTTGTGATCTGTCAAGCTCCCTCCTCGGCAAGTTGGTGCGCGACCTGAGTGATGATGGCAACCCAGTCCTGGCCGATGCGCTCGACAGCTTCGGCCAGTGTGTAGCCGAGCTCTTCCAGCCAGTCAGCACGGTTGAGCACGAGCGCGACGGCGATTTTCTCGCCGGTAGATTGCACTGCCCAGGCACAATGCCCACAGCGCATGGCTTGCCGTGCTTTATTGAGCAGGAAATTGTAGCGATCATTGAAAGCGCTCATGCCTGTGCCTTTCTTCACAAAGTGGGGTCCATACGGTGTTCCGCATAAGACGGGATCAGGATGTCGCGGCCCACGTAAACACGGGCGCGCGAGCCTTCCTTGAGGGTGATGACCGGCAGGCGATTGAGGAAGTGATTCAACACTTGTTCGCCTTCCGCAGCCGATTGCTCGGAGATGCCATTTCGAATCTCAGTGGAAGCGGAAAGAGTGCTGCCGTTATTGCCGATCTGTGTGAGTCCGCCGAGTCCGCCAATGGCTGCCGCCGCGCCAAAGGCCATCAGGTATCCGTGATCAACTTTGGTGGCGAGGCCAGTTGTTCCAATCGGGTCAAGACCGATGTACTTGTCGAAGTCGAGTGAGAATCCGTCCGGGCATACTGCCCGATGGAAGGTGACGAACATCTTGCGTTGCTGTGCGCTGCCCACGCTCTGAACGGCTCCGATCAGGCGCGTCCCCTGCGGCATGAGCAACTGTTGATGGTCGTGGGAGTAGTAGTCGGTGGTCAGCATGACCAGAATCGGCCCGCTGAATCCGCCGTCGATGTGGTTGGTGACGACGCCTTCCAGAACCGTTCCCTCGAAGATTCGATAGAGACGGCCCTGATACTGGTCGAACGAGTATGGACCTATCGGATCGGTCTTGGCACTTGCCGCTGGCGATTGTTCTGAAGTTGATGCCACGCTTGCATTCTTCTTCGAAGAGGGAGCGCCAGGTGGTCCAAGTTCTTCCGAATTCATGGAAGAGGGCGCGTCTGCACGTTCCGCGAGCACGGCTGTAGCCTGTGGGTTCTGTGGTGTAGCAGGCACAATCTCTGCCGGATGTGCAAAATCAATGGCCACTGTCCCACTGTTGATGGCGTCTTGCTTCGCTTTTTCACGCGCCAGTGCCAGTTGCTTTGCCTGGGCGTGTGCTTCCGAAACATTAGAAGTGTGTTGGGGCGCATTGGGGCTCGATCCATAGAGCGTGTCTTTTTGCGCCGCCGTCATCGGTGCGGCGTTTGAGGATTCTGGGCCGGGAACATCTTCGGCAGATTGAAACTGCTGCATGGCTGCGATCAACTGCTGTTGACGCTGCTTTTCTTCAGCGTCGTGCTGCGCCTGCAATTTCTGTTGTTCCTCAAAGCTCGTTACCTGCTGGGCGCTCGATGAAACCGGGCGCATCGGTAACGTGCTCGTCGGAGCCGCTTTCTTGTTGCCGTGCAGCAGGCTGGTCACATTGGCAATGCCAAGTATGGCGAGAATCGCCACCAGTGCAATCACCACCGGCATACCTTTCTTGAGTGGCGGCTTTGCCTCTGGCTGTTCGGGAATGGTTGCGGGAGTGCTGGATGTTTGTTCGATCATGGCTACTTACCTCCCACGCGATGAAATTCAACCTTCTGCTTGCCGATGGCGAGATACCCGTTATCGAGAAGCTTCGGCACGGTATAGAGCCCGCCGTTGAAATCGAAGTTGATGAGCGATGGCTTTTTGTCCTTCACCTCATAGAGCGCGGGCGTCTCCTGGAACTGACCGCGCAGATAGGTGAACTTGTCGTCGTGCCAGATTTGCTGGAGGCCAAGCTCTTTGGCCTTCTTCTCGTCCCACGTGTAGTCAAAGTGAAGCGATCCGGGATACTCCGAACGGAACTGCTCTGCCTTCGCTTGCTCGGCCTTGAGTTCTGCGGTCTGAGCGGCCTTCGCGGCAACAGCTTCCTGTTTCGCCTTATCCAGTTCGGCAACCGGCACAAACACCGGAAGCTGCGCCAGCCGGTCCTTGGCGGTCTGGTCACCGGGAGCGATGAAGACTTTGGAATCAAAGTGGGGATCGGAATCATCGGAGACCTCGCGCAGTGCAAGGGTGTATTCGTTGCCGTGGTCGGAAACGATATGAATGTCCGTGGCTGCATTTGCCGTTTTGGGCTTGACGCTGATGAAGCGCGAAGCCACGTGGCCGCCGTCAAAAATCCAGTTCACCGTGTCGCCGGCGAAGACGTTAGCGACTTTCTCTTCGTTGGGCAACACGATGAGCGTTGATTGCAGAAGGCCAGCGCGAATCTGCGGCGGTGTGTCTGCTTCCGACACCGTGACCGTACACGGCGCGCTCGGTTGAAGAGGATGCGTTTCAGATGCAGCATGAAGTTGGCTCGCTGCCAGCATCATGCAAACGAAAACAGAGACAAAAATGGTGGGGCGCATATTCTCAAGTCCTTTCTGCGGTGTGGTGTTTGGGGTATTCGGACTCGCCCTGGGCGAATCGAGTGATTCCCTCCGTGAGTCCGTACTTGGTGATGAGCTTGGCGCGGCGCAGGCGGTCTTTCGGCTTGGTCGAAAAGACTGCGTAACTGCGGTTATCGAGATTGAGCTTGACTACCTTCGTCAACCCGTCGCGGCGCATGTAGAGACCTTCGCGGTCCTGCAAGCTCTCAAAGAGTGCAAGTTGCTGCTCGTTCATCTTGAAGAGTTCCGCGTACCGCTTTCGATTGAAGGTGGCGTCTTTGAGAAATAGAAATGACGTGCAGGAGTTCACTATGCTGTCGGCGTTCGATCCCAAGTCCTCGGCAGATTGGCCGATCATTGTTACGCCGCCAAGGTTCTTGCGCACAGTCTTGATCGAAGCGAGCGCGCCTTCGAGTAACTGCCGGTTCTTCATCGAAGAAAAGATTTCTTCGATCAGGATGTGCTTGGGAACGCCGAGATTGGCCGGGTTGTAGAGCACGTCGTTGATGCGGCGCAGCAACCACACCATCAGCGGCTCGATCAGGTCGGCGTACTGCTCGTTGTTCACGCCCTGGAAGTCGAAGCATTGCAGGCGCGAGAGCGAGAGGCTGTCTTCGATGTTGTCGAAGATGGCGGCATAGACTCCTTTGCCAACCCACTTCGAGAGATACCGGTCGAGCTTCTTCGGCAGGAAGAGATTAGAGAGGCGGCGGTTTTCCGCGTCCAGAAGATACATATCGCGCACAGCTTTGTGGATCACGTCATCGTCTTCCGGCTCCAACTCCGCGCCGCCGTTGGTCAAAAGCAGCTTCATGAACGAATAGAGGAACGTGATATTGCTCTCGGTCGGCTCCAAAGAGAAGGGATTCACGCGCGGCCCATCTTTGCCGATGCGGTCCACGCGCCCACCGTACAACTCGACGACACTCTCATAGCTGCCGCCGATGTCGAAGATGTAGGTGAACCCTCCGTACTTCTGTTCGTGTGCGATGGCCATGTTGCCGTGAACGCTTTTGCCGGTGCCAGTCGGGCCAAGGATCAGCATCACCCGCACGCCGTCCACGTACACATCCTGAAAGAATGGCGTCCGTGTGCGCGTCTCGAAGATGTTCAAATACTCGTTGTCGAGGTCTTCTGAATACGGATGACCGAGATTGGGCGCGAATACTGAAGACAACCGTGAATGGTGATCCTCCGCCAGCCACATCGGAAAGACGTTGAACTTGCCGTTGCCGGGAAACATGGCGTAGAACGAAGACAGATTGCCCAGCGTTTCTTCCATGACCTGCGCCCGTGCATCGACGAAGACGCGATGCACGGCGGGCGCAATGCCGCGCAACTCGTCCACGCTGCGCGCGGCCACAAGAAAGCGAAGCGAGAACTCGCCCTGCGACTTTTTGTCGAGCGAGCGGATGACCTCGCCCAGATCATCAACCTGCGTATTGGCGGCGCGTGCTCCAGCCCCGGTTTCAAGCGACGCCGTATCTCGCCCGCTCATCACGCGCGTCAGTACGCCGACTTTGAAAAACGAGATGAACTTTTCCTGGTCGTCGATCTCGCCTCTGGCAGCGGCGGTCGATTTGGGCCGCCAGGTCGTCAACAGGACGCTATCGCAATCGAGTGCCATCAATCCAGAGAACAAGCAGGGGCGCGATGCCTCCGGTGTCGTCTTCAGAGAAAACATCTGGACGTAACGGCGGCCAATCGTCAGATGATCGCTGTGCCATGAAACCGGGCTGTTCACGATCTGGCGGTCTACGCCGTCGTCGGCAGTCAACGTGTAGGCTGCTGCCCATTCTTCAAGATTGAAAAGATAGCTGAAGAACTGGAAGATAGCGTTCTTTTCGAGCAGCTTCAATCCGAGCGCACTGCCGAGGTGGCCTTCGAGCAGTGTTGCTGTCTTTTCCAGATCGGCCAGCATCCGCGTCGTGTCGGTGTCGTGCTCCTTCGGCTTGCGCGTGAAGGCCGCGGCCTTGGGCGGCTCCAGCGTCAGGCACCAATGCAAATCGATGCGGCGGAAACCCGCGGATTTGTCCAAAAAGCCCAGACGGTCATCGACGAAAACCTGCGTGACCGGATTGCCGTACTGCGCTTTCTTGGGCAGATTGAAGCCGGACGTGACGCGCGTGTATTGGCAAAGGCACGCCCCTTCCGGCAATCCACGCAGCGCGCCTTCAATCGAGCGCACCTGCGCTTCAAGCCCTTGATCGGTCACGCCCTCTTCGTCGATGCCGTTGAGCGAGAAGAGGCATCCATAGCCGCCGCCCTTCAGCGCGAAGATGCGGTCATTGACGAAGCGTGCAATCGGAACGATGCTGCACGCGGCTCCGGCCTTGGCGAACCACGGCGTGTATTTCTGTTGCTCAGTGTTTACGCGGGTCATAGTAGGACCTCTGGCTCAGACTCAAGCCCCAAAGCTCGAACATCTTCGGATGTTTGCGGACGATCAGCCATGCGCTCACGGCCAGCGACGGAAACGCGATCGGCGCCACGACGCGGAACCCAACGAGGAAAACCGTTACGCAGACGAAGACAATCGCCATCCATGCGCTGAGGTCCAATCCGAGCTTGGCTCGTGGCCTGTTAAGCGCCTGATTGATCGGTAACGGCTCTCCTCGCTTGGTCATGGTCGCCTCCTACTGCATCGTCTGCCCGGTGAGCGAGCCAATCCATCCAGCACCCCAGCCGAGGACTCCAGCGCCGAAGAGCGCGCCAAAGAGTCCGGGGATGGCGTCCTGGAAGCGTCCCGACATCATGCGGATTCCGGCGAAGATCAGTCCGCCGAAGCAGATGACCGCGCCCGCATAGATGGCGAAGGTTTTGAAGGTGGTCATCAGCGTGGTTGCGCCAGAGAAGTCCATCGTTCCCTGGGCATGGGCCACGCTCGTGAGCGAGAGCGCTAGAAGGGTGGGAGCCATCGCGCGGATGGCAGAGAGAAGGATTGGTTTGAGGGAGCGTTCTGTCTGCCGATTGGCAGGCAGAAATGACGACCGATTGCGACGCATATCGAATCGGAGGAGACGGCGGAATCTATTCACTTTGCACCTCCGCTGACCTGGCGGTTCAGCTATGGCGCAAAGTTAGAGCTACTTCGGTGCCGCGTCCAATGATTTTTAGGAAGTCCGTTATGCGTCTTTGACATAACGGAGACTTGCGGACGACAGATTCTGTCTACAATTCGTAGGCTCGGATAATTTCCGGAGTCCCTGCGCCGCCTTTATATAAGGAGGCTTCCACGTTCGGACGGATTGAGACATAGCAGGTGAAGCTGGTTCCGTCCGTAAGCTCGATCTGGACACTGGGTCCGTCACCTGCGTTTCGGTGGATGCGGAGCAGTTGGATCGTTTTCCCCGTCATTTCTGGACAGTCAACGTAATTTTCTGGCATGAATTCGCCCTCAGTTACCTTAGAATCACATCCGGCCTATCTCGTTGTCAGATCAATTTTGACGAATTTCTTTCGGCTCGCGCGGACTCGTTGCCGTGAGCATCCGAGTCAAAGCATTCTCTTCCTGGACAATATCACACTCATAATGTGTAGACTCATCGTGGTCAGGATTCGAGCATGGGAGTGTGGCCCCATGCACCGTTAAGTCTCGATTTGGCTCTAGGTTACGGCAACTCCGTGACGAGCGAGGCTATTCCCAGGAGGAATTGGCGGAACGGGCCGGGCTGCATCGCAATTACGTCGGCGGAGTTGAGCGGGGAGAGCGAAACGTGGCTCTCGAAAATATCGTTAAGCTGGCAAAGGCCCTTTCCGTTCCGCCAAGAGATCTCTTCGTCGATTTCTTCTAAATTACTGTTTTGGTGAGGGTTCCATTCCGATCATCTGTGATTTCAGTAGAATGGTCATATTGGAAGATATATACAGTATGCGAAAATATAAATCTCGCGTATCATGTACATGAGGATCTTCACCATGCCCGCAATTAAAGAATCTCCAGCCGTCTTGTTTGGAAGCCGGGATCAGGTTATCGCCGCAATCAAGCGGGACCGCGCATCGCGTGTCGTAGCGGTGACAGTCTCCAGCGACCAGGAGGAGACCAACCTCCGAAAGTATCTGGTGGAGGGGCTGCAATTGATGGCTCAAGTTCGCCAGGGGAAAGTGGAAAGAACGCGCGAAAGGTGGTTTCGTGCATATGCCGAAGACTTTGCCGAGAATACTCCTTTGCCGGAAGCTCTCCAGATCGAAGCCGAAATGACAGCCCGAGCGCAAGCGCGCGTCCTAAAGAGCCATCAGTTTCTTAGAGCGGCTGACATTAGCAAGCTGGCGGCCGGGGCGGTGAAGAATCCGAGCGGAGCCCTGAATAGATGGAAGCAAAAGCACCAGATTTTCGCGATTGAGATGAAGGGGGTTGACTACTACCCCATCTACGCTCTTTCCCCCGAGGACGGCTACAAGCCGTACACAGAGATGAGCGACATCCTGGAGATCCTGAATCTGAAGACCTCTTGGGGCCTTGCATTCTGGTTTGATAGTTCCAACGGCTATCTTGGGCGTCGTACCCCAAGGGAACTGATGAAGAGTGACAGGCAAGCCGTTCTCGCAGCCGCGAAGAACGAGGCCGTGGGCATTCAGCATGGCTAGATTGCCGGACTTGGCGAAGGACCGACTGACGGTGCCCGCAGATCGCTTGGAGCGATTTGCCAAGGGAAGTGTTGTCTACCGCGTTCATCCCAACCTCTACTCTCCAGTTGGCGGGGTGATTCGCTTTAACGATAGCGACTGCGGAAACGCGCGCTTCAGCCCGATTCGAGATGGCGCTGGCAAGATCGTCCCAACCCTCTATGCTGGCACGACATTGAACTGTGCTTTTATGGAGAGCGTTTTCCACGACGTGCCGATAGGTGCGGGGCCGACGACCATTGATCCAACCCACTTGGATCTCTTGGTATGTTCTGAGGTAGAGACGTTGAAAGAGCTTCTTCTTATCGATCTCACCTCGACAGGGCTTCGCCATTTCGGATTGAAGAATACCGACTTGATTGATACCGACGCGGATACCTACTCGCTCACTCGGGCTTGGGCGGAAGTCCTTTACGAACGAAATCCCGATGCCCAGGGATTATTCTGGACATCCAGAATGCAGAATCGCGCTCAGTCGTTCATGCTGTTTGGCCCGAGAGTGGACTCACCCAAATATCTCCGGCCGGTCGGAGAGCCGAAACGTCTTCGTCAGCCGGATGGAACAATCGACTTGGAAGTGCTCCGCATGGCGAAAAAGATAGACGCGGATTTTGCCAGTTGATCTTTAGGAAGATCAGGGCGCGGTCCGGCTCAGAGTGGTTGCCATCCATATTGGCAGCAAAGAGATATGCAGGGAAATCCGCTGGAAATCTGACCATCATTTTTCTAGAGGCTCTGGCCTAAAGTCAGATGAGGCACGGAAGAGGAAATTGGGCTGATCCACACAATCAGCCCTTTGGCCCGCTGGGTAAAATTTGGCAGCAATTTGGCAGCAAATAGCGCCGATTGTGCCGGTTTTGCCGGTTTTGCCAACTCGTAAACATCATGCCGTCTATAATTTGCAGATTCATGCCCACCATGGCATGGAAGAGGTCATCGGTTCGATCCCGATCAGGTCCACCAATTATTCGTCCGAGTTTTCAACAGGCGTTCGAGAAATTATCTAAGTGATTGAATTTAATAGAATATCACTCCGAGCTTGGCCGGCACGGCCCCCTGACATCCGGAAAAAACAGGGCAACACTCAATGTAACTGAACATCCGCTCGCGGATTCTCCCTAGGATGCCCCTGACCGACACCCAAGTCTGAAATGCCAAATTCGAAATGAAGCCAATCCCGCGAAAATGCACCGTCATGCCGAAAATGAGGCTTCTGGCGATTTGAATGCGACCGCAAAAGACGACAAGATAAGCGGTGACTATGGACTGTACCTGTGGTGTAGCCGACAGGCCATGATCGAGGGCATTGCGCTCGCCCGGTTATTCCTGCGTCTTCAATCTGGCTTCGGTCTCACGATTAAACGTCTCAATCCCGGGCGCACTGGCAAGAAGGAGGAGCCACTGCTCTTTGTAGAGCGGGACGGGGAAACGCCCCATTCCATAGAGGGAGAGGGCGTCCACTCCGCTCACCTTGAGGCGCAACCCGCCGGATTCTTTCTTCTTGAGTTGGGCATTCTCAGCCCGCGGACGTTCCCGTTCAGCTTTCATCTCCAGTTTGTTCATGCTGTCTCTCCCAATTGGCCTTTCATTTCTACCGCGATCCCGCAAGCCGGCTTCGGCAGACTCAAATACGCCGCCATCCCAGCCTGGAATCTGGCCGGTCGCGTGTGCTTCTGCTTCAGCTCCTGATGGGATGCACATCGTGATTCATGGCCCATGCCTCCATGCGCCCGGTGCTATGGACGGAGGCGGTCCGGCCGGGCGCCCAGACGGGAATAGGCCCAGCCATCTCTCGTATCTCCACCGCCGCGAGCTTCAGCAAGGCGACGAGCGGAGTTGGAGGTAGAGTGGAAGCGCCGCGCAAACCTTGCGTGGAGGGTGGAAGCGAATCGCCGGGTTGTAGGATGTAAACGTAACCAACATGACCGGGCGATGCGCACCCAATGCCCATCGCGAGAGGTGTGCACCGTGTTCCCGATCGATATTCGCATTCGTTTGGTTTTATTTGTGGCGGTCTGGGCGCTGGCCGGAGCAGTAGCGCCGATGGCCCAGCAAAGCGCCGGTGCAGGCGCGGGCAGTCCCGCACAAACCACGCCCTCACCAACTCTTCCGCCCTCCCCGCAGGCAGCGGAGAAGCCGCAGGGTGCAGCCCCGCCGGGCAGCCAGGAGCCGTCGTTTCTGGTAAAGTCGGTGCTGCCCGACGACGAGGAGCCTGTGGTTCGCATTCGCCGCACCACCCGCCGCGTGGTGGTGGATGTGGTGGTAACGGGGGCCGACGGCAAGCCGGTTTCCGACCTCAACGCCGGGGATTTTGCGGTCTTCGAAGATCGCAAGCCACAATCCGTGCGCGCCTTCGAGATCCACACCCCGGAGATCGACCTCAGCCCGCTGCCTCCCGCTCCAACCCATTTGCCCAGTCATACGTTTGTGAATCTGGAGGCTACGCCGGCCAGCGGTCCCGCAGTGGTGGTCTTGCTGGACTTTCTCAACTCGTCGCTGACGGATCAGGCCTATGCCCATGAGCAGATCGTGCGCTTTCTGGGGCAGAAGCCGGCCTCGATGCAGGTGGCGATCTTCGCCCTGGGCGACCAGTTGAGCCTGTTGCAGGGCTTTACTACCGATTCCTCCAAACTTCTGGCCGCCATGCACACCCGCGCCGCGGGGATGCATATGCCTTCCGCATCGGAGCAACTGATGCACGCCCAGATCACCCTCGACGCATTTCTCGAAGTCGGCCGCTTGCTCACAACCATGAGCGGACGCAAGAACCTGCTCTGGTTTTCCGGCTCCTTCGACATGCTGGTGCTGCCCAGGGCGCAGGATGTCGATGCGGGAGTCTTGAATCTTGGCGTGGTTGCCAACAGCCCCAATCCGGGGCCGGGACCGACGGTTACCGACAGCAATCTGCTCGCAACCGGCAGCCCCAACGGCAGTTCCGAGGCCTCTTCCTCCGGCTTTAGCCAGGCGGTGGGCGACATGACCGTCTTGCGTGAGCGGATGCGCAAAGTGACCGCGGCGCTGGCCCTGAGTCAGACGGCGGTTTATCCCATCGATGTGCGCGGTCTGACGGTCGATCCAGGGAGTTCTGCCGCCGCCCCAGCAGGCTCGGTTCTGACCACCAACCCTAAAGGCCAGATCGGCACGCCGGGAATGCCCAGCCAACCCGGCGCCGCGCCCGCCAATGCGCAAAGCCGAAACGATTTCATGCAGTCGCTCAATGCCAGCCACGCCACCATGGAGGAGATCGCCCAGGCTACCGGGGGCCAGGCCTTCGAGAACAGCAACGGAATCGCTCGGGCAGCCGCCAGCGCGGTCCGCGACGGGGCTTCTTACTACACGCTGGTCTACGCCCCTTCGAACCTGAACTTCGATGGCGGGCTACGCACCATCCACGTTACCGTGGACAAGCCCGGCTATCGCCTTGCCTATCGCAGCGCCTACTATGCTGTGGACCCCGCAGAGATCGACGCGGAAGCTGCGCCCGCCAGCACTCTCTCCGCGGCCATGCTGCACGGCGCACCGCAGGCTCAGGAACTGCTCTTCAAGGCGCAGATCGACCCTGTAGGAGAGCCCATCCCCGCCACCCCGAATTCACCGCTGGCGGCCAAGGCTGCCTACCAGGGAGCCAGAAAAAGCAAAAAGCCGGCACATCTCTCCGGCATGGTGCAGCCCTACGAGATTCGACTGGCGATTCTGGCCCAGCAGCTCCTCCTGACCGTCACGCCCGATGGCCGCCATCATGCGGCCTTGCAGATCGCCGTCTATGCTTATGCCGCCGATGGACAAAGGCTGGGTGGATCCAAACAGGAGCTGGAAGCCTCCCTGCCGCCGGTCATTTACGAGCGCGCATTGCAGGATGGTATGTTCCACAATCTGAAGGTGCAATTGCCGGTCGAGGCCGCCACCCTGCGCATGGCGATCGTGGACCCGGCCAGTCATCGCGCCGGCTCACTGGAGATCGCTCTGCCCCTGCCTGCCCCGCAGCCGTAAGGCATCTCGACCGGTCTTCATACCAAATTTGTGAACGGCGCTGCGGTTGCCAACTCTAGTTATGCCCCGGCAGCAGGATGTCGGTGATGGTGTAGGGCGGAACGGTAACCGAAAACTCATTCCCGCTGACGGTAAACGGACTCTGCGCCAGCGCGGCGCCCTGGGTGAACTGTTCGCTGCCGTAGTCGAAGCGCTTGCCGGTCGAACCGGTCGTTCCGTTCTTCAACGTCACTTTGACGATGGCCGGATTCCTGGGGTCCTTGTTGATCAACATCAGCCCGATGATCCCGTCGCGGCGGTGAGTAGCGTGGACGCTGAGCTGCGAGGCTACATTGGAAGAGGCGTCGAGCAACAGATCGCCGGGATTGTGCGCCAGAATGTGCAGCATCTGCAACCCATAGTAGGCGGGTCCGAATTTCTTGCGGTCGGCCGAGAGCATCGAATCCCCGTACATCTCTGTCCAGTTGATATTGACGGCGCCGGATTCGATCAGCGTGGCGTAGACCTCGGCTACCCACAAGGCCTTCACCACCGGGCGCTCGACCTTGGGCCAGGGTGAAATTCCGGCGGAGGAAAAGGCGAATTTCGGCAGATGATCCTTGGGACAATATCGGCTGTAGTCGGCCAGCATCGAAGTGGTGATTTTGGAGAAAGCAGAGCGGGTGTTAGTGAGCAGGCCGGCCTCATCGAGAGTCTTCCAATCGGGCGGCAGCAGCGGCTGCAAGGCCCAGTCGAAAGAGACAAAGTCGAGGTTCGAACAACCGCCTTGCAGTAACTCCTTGTTCCAGTCCAGTATCCAGCTCGCCGCCATCCATTCTCTGGGGTCCGCTTGCTCATGACCATCCACCCAAACGGTGCGGGTGCGCAGGTCGGGATCGGGAGGAACAGGGAAGGCCGCACCGATCTGAATGCTCGGGTCTACGGATTTCATGGCCCGGGCAAACTGTTTGAGGTTCTCGACATAGGCCGAGGGCGAAAGCCTGGCGTCGCCCTTGAGCTTGGCGAGATCTTTGGGCCCGCTGGGAGCCGCGGCGTGCAGATCGGCGTTGCCGGCGTGCTCGGGGCCATAGTAGCCGTTGTTGTAGACCTGATCGCCTACCTGCCACATTCTAAAGTTGAAGGGCCGGGGATGCTGAATGCGCAGAAAGTTCAGCCCGTCGTCGCTGACCAGTGGAGCGGCGCAGCGCAGCGCGGCCCAAAAGCCTACGCTGTGCCAGTCCTCGCCGGTCGAATCCTTACCCAGAGCGCGCGTATCGGCGGCATCGCCATTGGCATAGGCCACCCAGGCGGCAGCTTCGGCGGGTTCGCCGCCCCCATTGCCGTCCAGGTTGGCGCCGTAGTTGACCACGATCACCGCCTGCCCCAGCTTTTCGGCAAACAGCGCAAAGCTGCCGAAGTTGCTCTCCGGAGCGAAATATCCGGCCTCGGCAGCTTTGTAGTGGGTGGTGGTGCGGGTCGACCAGTGGTAAAGATCGGCGACGCCGTGGTTGCCAGGGAAGCGCGCCGCCGTCACCCCCGCCGCGCGCAGGTAGGCCGCACCGGCGGGGTTGACGGAGTTGCCGTCGAAGGTCGGCGCGGGCACCCCCAGCGAGGTGTCGGTGAGAAGATTCACTGCCTTGCTCAGGTCGATGGAAACGTTTGCACGATTCTGCGCAAAAATCGCCCCGCTCAGCAGCAGGCCCAGAACGCCGCTCTGCACGCCAATTTGCAGCAAACTCCGCCGCCGAATGACTCTCCTCGTGACTTGGTTCATCGACCACTCCGATCTTTTGGGCTCCGGCTGCCCCGGCCTCCGGCTGATGGAGAAGCATACCAAAGCCAGAACCCGTTCCGCAGCCGATCCTAAAAAATGCTGCGGTGCATTTCGGGTCTGGGGGTATATAGTTCGGGGTGCGGATTTGGTTGCGCCCGCGCGCAATGTTGATCCGCTCCAATCTCGATCCAGGCACAGAAAGCGCCCACGATGACTGCAATCCTTCCCAGACAGGCATGGCTGAAGGGAGCCGGGATTTGGCGGCGATTTGGAAGCGTTTCCAATTGCCTTGCCCTGGCCGCCACCAGCCTGACTGTCTCCAGCCTGACCATCCCCAGCCTCGCTGCCCAAAAAGCCGCCCAGGTCCAGATCGACCTCAAGGCCGATTTGGCGGTGGTCCCCGCCGCCGGATACGGCGTCCATACCAGCGTCTACGACAACAATTTCACCCCGCCCGGTCTGGCCCAGAAATTGAAGGCTGCCGGCGTAACCGCCCTGCGCTATCCCGGCGGTTCCTACTCCGACATCTATCACTGGAAGACTCACTCGGCCACCGCCGGGGCCAATATCTACATCCACGCCAACGCCACCTTCGACAACTTCATGACCAAGGATCTGCTGCCCATCGCGGGGCAAGCCGTCATCACCGTCAACTACGGCTCCAATGGCGCTGGAACCGGTGGCGGCGATCCCGCCGAGGCCGCCGATTGGGTGCGCTACGCCAACCTCGAAAAGGGCTGGAAGATTCATTACTGGGAGATCGGCAACGAGATCGGCGGCAATGGATACTTCGGCCCCAGTTGGGAAGAGGATCTTCATGCGCCCCTCAACGGCGACCGCAAGGGCAATCCCGCGCTCTCGCAAACCGCCTATGGCCGCAACGCTCTGGAGTACATTCGCGCCATGAAGGCCGTCGACCCTTCCATCCTGATCGGCGTGGGTGTGGATATGCCCGACTCCCACCCCGGCGACGGCAATGCCGCTCTCTTCAAGGAGGTGCGCGACAAGGTGGATTTCCTCATCGTCCACTGGTATCCCAAGGCCAGCTCCACTGACCTGACGGTCAGCGAAGAGATCAAGCCGCAAGCCGCGGCGCTGCGCGAGCAATATGCCCATTTTGCGGGGCCGGCCAAGAGAGGGATTCCCATCGCCGTCACCGAAACCAACGGCGGGCCCAACGGCCCGGCACGCGCCCTTTTTGCCACCGACACCTATCTCACCTGGTTCGAGGCCGGCGCCATCAACGTAGACTGGCTGGAACTGCACGCTGGCTTTCTCTCGGACGGGAAGGAAGTACCGAACGACACGCCCGCCGAGGCCTATTACGGCATGCAAATGGCTTCCCTGGCGGCGCGTCCCGGCGATGTTTTGGTAGCCGCGAGATCCACGTCGCCGCTGCTTACGGTTCATGCCGTAAGGCGCAAGGATGGCGGCCTGGCTTTGGTGCTCATCAACAAGCACCCCAATCAGCCCTTCCAGGCCGCAATCGCCATCCCCGACGCGCGGCTGGCGGCAACCGCCACGCGGTACGACTTTGGCCGCGCCAACTTCGCCGCAAACAGCTCATGGCCAACCGCCAGCCCGGTGCAATCCACGCACGAAGGGGTGGCGAGCAGCTTTTCCGTTACCGTTCCGGCCACTTCAGAGACGGTGCTGGTGATTGCTGGGAAATAGAACTGATCTTCCGAGGCTGCTCCCGGCTCTACTCCGACTCGTCCAGCACTTCGATGCCGCTGATGGTGGCGTTGTTGACGATCGGCTCGAAGGTCAGATTCAATTTCCCCTGCGCCGAAGGTTTCAGGTGGTAGAAAGTCTTGGTCAGGGCGTGCAGGCTGCCCGCCTCTTTGAAGATATCGAAGTCGTCAAGCAGCGTGGCGCCGTTGCACATCACCCGGAAGACGCGGTTTCCGGTTCCTCCCGAGCCTGCCGCACGGGGCCCAAAGTAAAACTCGGCAAAGTGCAGCACCAGCGTGTAGCGTCCCCGCGGGTCGACCGGGAGGGCATAAGTGAAGTGGCCATAGCGTTCGGCGGCAAACAGGTCCGGATCGGGTGTGCCGATGATTTGTTGCCGCTGATTCGACTGCCGGCCACCCATGAAGTAGTTGTCCGGGTGCCAGAACTGGCCATCGTGATCGATAAACGGGGTCGGCTGGGTCACCAGCCGGAGGGGCTGTTGCTTGTGCGGAATGCCCGGTAGAATCTCCAGCGCATTCAACGCCGGCGCTCCGCGTTCGCTGGTGAAGCGCAGGTGCAATACGCCGTCCTTGTCGGGCGATACATCGCGGAAGACCCGCTCGTCGGCAATATCTTCTCCCAGCGCATCGGAGTTCACGTCGAATCCCTGCAAGACCGTTGTGCCATTGATGCCGATGCTGAAGGTGACTGGGGCGTCGCTGGCGCTGGTCGAAGTAACAAAGTAGAGGTGCAACTCGTAAACGCCGGGCGGCAAGGGGATGTCGTAGAAAAAGTCCCCTGTGCGCCAACGCTCGAACAACAGCGGATCGCTGGTTCTGGAGATAGGACTGTTGGGCCGCTGCCACGTACCCCCGCCGTAAAACCAGCGATCGGGTTGCCAGGTGGCGCCTGCGCTGTCGATCTGTGGCCTGCCCGTGTAGCCGGCGATCAGGCGGATAGGCAAATCGGACGTCTTGCCGGCCGCCGACGGCGCAGCCCCAGTTGCCGAAGCGGGAAGCGCATTGCCGGTGATGCTCTTGGCTGCCGCGGCGCCGCGGTAGAAGTGGTATACACCTGCAACCAGCAAGATCAGGGCGCAGGCGAGCAGCGGCAACAGCCAAATACGACCCCGCAAGCCCTCTCGAGCAGCGCTTGCATCGCCGTTAGCCAGCTCCTCAGTCGCCTCCTCGGCTGCCGCGTTCTTTTCGGCCCTCTCGGCCAGCAGGATCTCCTGTGCGTTGGCAGCGGCCTGATGAGAAAAGACGGGCACATAACTGCCCGAGGGAATCCACATCTGTACGGTATGGTTTCGCCCCTCGCCCTCATAGTACTGCTTCAGCCACTTGCGCAGCCGATGCGCCTCAACGCGCGCGATAGCGTCTTCGCCAGCGTCGAAGGTCGTCTTGGAGCGCTCGAAGACCTCGGTGGCGATGTTGTATTCGTGCAATTGATCGCTTTCGCCCTGGAAGTATTTATCCCCTAGGTAACGCAACAGGCGTGCCAGACGGGGCGAGCGCGCCAACGCTTCCTGCACCCGGTCGAATTCGGCGTGTTCCGCGTCCTGGCTGAGAATATCGGAGTCTTCCGGCATAATCCTGCTCCTGCTGAGCCGGTTCGGTCCCGGCCAACACTGATCATAAGGCCCCCGTACAGCCTGGCAAAAGTGGTAACGGTGACCGCCCCTATATTAATCCAACGTATGTGAAATCAATAAGGTACTTGAGACCTTACGGCTGTTAAACGTTTTCGTACGTTGCCGTACAACATTAACCTTCCCTATTGATCCCACCCAACCATACTGTTTCGCAGTCAGGATTGCGTCCTCATGGGATGCTGCCAGGCTATCCGAAAAACCGGACGATCGAAATTCGGGTGGACCGACTCAATGCAGAGCCGACGGGCGCAAGCTGACGAATGCAAAGAGAGATAAGAGTGGTGTTCTGTCAGGGAAATAAAGTCTGCTGTGGGCAGCGATGTAAGCGATTACAAGGGGGGGGAGGCGCTGTTTACGCCCCCGCCTTTTTTACCAGAAACAAACCGGATTTACCCGCGAATCGAAAGATAATCGAGGGCATTTTTCAGGTTTGAACGCAAAACCGTTTTACCCATGGAGCCGCGAGTTGCGGGCTCCATACTTTGGAGGCACGCTTTGTCGAAGTTCATGATTCATCCTCTCCTCACGTGGCATGCACAGTTGTGGACGCAGAAACCTGTGAAAAGCGCATTGCTCTGTGCGGCGGCGTTTCTGCTGCTTTTCGGTGTAGCGCCGGCCCAGACCACTTCGTCAATCTCCGGCACTGTGCGTGACACCAGCGACGCACTGGTTCCGGGCGCCAAGGTCACGCTCATCAACCAAGCCAGCAAGGCTACCCGCTCGGCCACCAGCAATAACGAGGGCTATTTCAGCTTCGTCGCCGTGCAGCCGGCCACCTACAGCATTCAAGTCGCTCGCGCGGGATTCGAGTCCTGGAAGGTAACCGGCATCGAGGTTCATCCTGGCGACAGCCTGACCGTGCCCAAGATCAAGCTGGCCATCGGCAAGGTGACTGAATCGGTGGTGGTGACGGCCGAAGTGGCCGGTGTCACGCTGGATTCACCCGAACACAGCACCCTGATCTCCTCCAAGGACATTGAGCGCCTCTCCACCACCGGCCGCGACGCTTTGGAGTTGATCAGTATGTTGCCCGGCTTCACCCTGAATGCCGGAACCGGCGTACAAAACGGCGGGCCCGATTACGCTGTCACCAGCTTTGGCTCCGCACAGGTGAGTTCCTTTGGCGCCAACGGCGCGGCCCCGCAGTCTGGCCTGGTCAACGTCACCAGCGACGGCGCCCAGGTCATCGATCCCGGCGACATGGGCGGCACCCTTGCCAATATCAATATGGATCAGGTGCAGGAGGTCAAGGTGCAAACCTCGAACTTCAGCGCCGACGAGGCCAAGGGCCCTATTGTCGTCAATGCGGTGGGAAAATCGGGCGGCTCGACCTTCCATGGATCGCTGTATGCCTATGCCCGCAATGCCATCTTCAACTCCAACGACTGGCTCTCCAACGACGCTGGTACGACCGACGCGACCACCGGTGTCTACACCCCTGTCGCCAAGAGTCCGGCCAAGTACTTTTACCCCGGCGGCACCATCGGCGGGCCGGTGCGCGTTCCGGGAACCAAGTTCAATAAGAACAATCACCTTACCTTCTGGGCCGGTTTCGAGGATTACAGCCAGACCAGCAATTCAAACGGGACGTTCGGCGGGCCGACCTTCGGGTTCATCCCCACGCCGCGCATGTTGGGCAAAGACCCGAATGCTCCGACTCCGGGCAGTTATGACTTTTCCTACAACTCCCTCGCCGCGGCTTTCAATACGCCAGCGACAGCCTCCGGTTCTCTGCCCGGTCTGGTGCAGGGCTGCTCTCAGGACTGGAACCCGACCGCCGCCTATTCCAACATCGCCGGCGATTGCCACTCACCCGCCGGTGGAGTCGATGAGTACGGCAACACGGTTCCTCTTACGGGAACAACCAACGACGGCCAGATTCTCAGCAGCAGCATCAATCCGGCAATGGCCACCTATACCAGCCTGTATCCGGTCATCAACCGCACCCCCATGCCCAGCAACGGCTACGCCTCCGACGGCTACAACTGGGTTAAAAATGTGATGGAAACCAACAACGGCTTCCAATTCCACGGTCGCGTGGACGAGAACTTCTCCGACAACCTGAAGCTCTATGGCACCTATAACTGGGAGAAGGTCAACTCCGAAGCGCCGATGAACAACGTCTACTACAACCCGGCGGATACGGTTCCCTTTCCCACGCCCCTGTACTCGAACGGCTATTCGGATTCCGTTTCTCTCAATCTCACCAAGATCGTGAGCGGCTCCGCGACCAACGAACTCACCGCCGCCGGGCTCTTCTTCAACCAGCCGGAGCAGTTTGGAGACCCTGCCAAGGCTCAGGACACCGGTACGCCCTGGGCCGCGGCCGGCTACGATGGCGGTGTTCTCAGGAACGGCGTAACCCAGTTGCCGCGCATCTATTCATGGGAGACCACGGGCATGCCCAACTTCTCCTTTGGCAATGTACCCGTGGGCAGCAAAGGCCAATTCCTGCGCAAATCCAGTTGGAATGTAACCGATAACTTCACCAAGATCTTCCGCACCCACACGATCAAGGCCGGCGTCTACATCGAGCAGACCAGAAACAACCAGGTGACGCTGGGCAGCGATGCCAACGGCAATATCACCTTCGATCGCTACGATACCTGCCTGAAAAATGAAACTGCGCCGACTTACACCCCGAACGGAATACCGATTCCCCCCGGCACTACCAGCCTGGGCAACACCGTAGCCAATTTCATGGCCGGTTGCGTCGGCGGCTACAGCCAGAGTTCCATCGACCCCAACGTCGACATCTATTTCAACAGCCTGGAGTTCTTTGCCACCGACGAGTGGAAGGTCAACTCCAAGCTGACCCTCACCTACGGCATCCGCCTCTCCCATCTTCCTCCATGGATGGACGCGCACGGCATTGGCGCCGCCGTTTGGGATCCAACCAAGTACAACCCGATTCAACCCGGTGTAATTGCGACCAATCCTGTGATGCAGCTGGACACTTCCACCTGGCCGGGTATCTCGTGGCATAAGCGGGACTCCAGCATCCCCGTTGCCGGTGTGCAAACCCGCGCCCTCTTTTACTCCCCGCGCCTGGGCCTGGCCTACGACTTCCGTGGCAATGGCAAGACCGTGGTCCGTGGCGGCTGGGGCGTCTACCGTTCCAAGGATTCGACCTCGGTGGTCGGCGGCGCGCTGAATACGTCGATGGATCTGGTAGATCACCAGCTCACCGGAAACGACACTTGCACACTGGACCAACTAATGAATTCCTATACGCCTCCAGCGGCCCAATCCGGCAGCAAGGTGGTCAATTGCGGATTCTATGGCGGTTCAACGGTGGGATTCACTTCCCCCAGCACTCCTCTCGCCCCAGGCACTACCACGGTGAGTGCGGTCGACCCCCATGATGACCAGCAGCCGGTCACCTACAACTACAACTTCACGCTCGATCAGCAGTTGCCCTTCGGCGCTGTCTTTGAAATCGCCTATGTCGGCAATCAGAGCGCGCACCTGATGACGATGGGGAACCCCGACAGCTCAACCAATAGTCTTCAGAACCAGAACGTGATCCCGCTGGGCTCCTTCTTCGGTCCCGATCCGCAAACCGGCCAAACCTACACCGCCACCCAAATCGCCAATAGCGGCGCGCTGCAGTCGGACTACCGCCCCTATCCCAACTATCAGGCCATCAATGTGCCGCACCACACCAACTGGTCTAATTACAACGCCATGCAGGTCTCACTGAACAAGCAGCGCGGCGCGCTGGTGATGGGCGTGAACTACACCTGGTCCAAGGCCATGGCGGTGCGCGGCAACTACGACACCGGCTACACCGGCGATCCCGTCAATGCCTCTCACGACTACGGCGTGGTCTCCTTCGACCGGCCCCAGGTAATCAACTTCTCCTACTCGTATCAGGAAGGCAAGAAATTCCACGGCAAACGCGCATTGGGATGGGTGCTGAACAACTGGGAGATGTCTGGCATCACCAGCATTCAGAGCGGCCCGAATCTTGCCATTCTCAACGGAAGCACAAATTTCAGCTTTTCCGCCTCGGCGGGTTATGTGGTGGGCAACACGCCCAACCTGACCACTGTCTCCGCTCCCGTCAGCGCCGCGCAATGGCTGGGCAGTTCCGACTACGAGTTGCAGCCCACGGTCACCTGCGATCCGCGCAGAAATCTGCACTCCGCCTACCTCTCGGGAAACCAGCTCTCCCGCCAGTATGTCAACGGCAATTGCTTTGCTTTGCCAGCGCAGGGCACGCAGGGCTGGTGGAATCTGCCCGACGTGCATGGGCCGGCCTTCTTCAAATCCGATCTATCCGTCTACAAGAATCTGCCGATCAACGACCGGCAGACGATTCAGCTCCGCATGTCCGCTTTCAATTTCCTCAACCATCCCATTCCCAGCTTCAGCAACAACAGCTTGAGTGCGCTGGATCTGACCTTTGCCGATCCGAGTTGCAGTACGACGACCGGCGTGGGGTGCTTTCACACGGCGCAGGCTGCGTATTCGGGCATGACGCTGCAGAACGCCGGCTTTGGCTACACACCCTTCAAGAACGGGGTGCGCATCATCGAGTTCGGCGCGAAGTATAACTTCTAGCCGCAACCGCGGAGAGCGCGCGGCTTCTGCGCGGTGCGCTCTCCCACTCCATGGATTTGGGGCGACGGTGCGGTTGAGCCGGTAGCCGGAACAGGAAATGCGAAACGCGGCCCAGAGCCGCATTTTGGAGGCTTCAGATGTTAAGGAAAGATGGGATGAAGAGTTGGACGCGGCGCCTGGCTTGGCCGGCGATGCTCGCGCTGCTTGTGTTGGCGGCTACGGCATTCGCGGCGACGCCCCCCGTATCGGTGGCTAAACTGACCACCATTACCACTAGCGGTCTGGGAACTCCCGGACAAATTGTGCAGGATTCCTGCGGAAACCTCTACGAGTTGGATAGCAACGACAATCTCTATGAGCTTCCCGCCGGCTCCGGCGGCGTCGCTCACCAACTGGTGCTCTCGGGAACCACGGAGGGCGGCGGCCTGGCCATCGACTCCAAAAACAACCTCTATATGTCGTCCTACCAGTGGGACGGCAAAATGCTGAAGATTCCTTCGACGAATTGCGTGCCGCAGCTCTCGTCGGCGACCGAATTCGCCAGCCCCGGCAGTGCCGAGAGCTATTGGTACTTTCCCGCGGCCATGGCGGTCGACGCGGCGGGAAACGTCTTTGCCGGAACCAGCGGCAACCAGATACTGGAGAATACGGCGGGTGGCGTTCTGTCGGTGCTCTACGCAGCCAGCTCCGAGCCCTATTTCATTGCGCTCGACAGCAAAGCCAACCTGTACTTCACCTACAACAGCGGCGGAACCATCTACGAACTTGTCAATAACGCGGGGAGTTACTCGGGGACGCCCACGTCCATCGTCACCAGCCTGACGAATGCCGCAGGAATGGCCTTCGACAACAGCGGCAACCTCTACGTAACCGACTCCAGCACGCACATCGTCTACGAAGTGCCTTACAGCGTCAACGCGGCGGCTCTGGTTCCCGCCAACGCCTTCCCCGTCGCGGCCGCTCCCACGGCCAACAACTTTCTCAGCATCGCCCAAGACGGCAAAACGCTTCTCTTCGCCCAACCTCAGTACCAGGGCACGACACTGTATGAGTTGACCCCCGGCTCGCCCAATCTGGGCAGTGTTGTGATCGCCAGATCCGCCACCGCCAACGTCAACTTCTCCTTCAACGCCGCAGTCAACCCTGCAACCATCGCGGTGCTTCCAGCCGGCGGCGCTTTCACCAACCCCGGATCGGGAAGCTGCAAAGCGGGAACGTATGCGGCCAACTCCGGCTGCACGGTAAGCGTAACCTTTACTCCCACCGAACCCGGCGTCGCCTATGGCAGCGTGGTGCTGCTCGACGCCAGCGGCAACCAACTGGCTGCGGCCGCTATCTCGGGAACCGGAAGCGGAGCCGCGCTTACCGTCGATCCGGGCGTCGTCTCCATCTTCGCCAGTGGTTTCACAGCGCCCAGCGGCGCGGCCATCGACAATTTGGGCAATCTCTACTTCGCCGATGCCGGCCAGAATGCAATCTTGAAGGTGGCCGTCGGCTCCACCACTCCCGTTGCCCTGGGCAGCGGCCTCAACGCCCCTACCGGTGTGGCCGTCGATGGCGTCGGCAACGTCTATGTTGCCGACAGCGGCAATAGCCAGATCGTCGAGATCCCGGTCGTCAATGGCGTCCTCAGCACCGCGGCGCAAATCACCCTGGTTTCCAGCAGCACTTCCATCGCCGGTTCCAAGCTGAGCAAGCCGGCGGGAATCGCCGTCGATAGCTTGGGCAATCTCTACATCGCCGATGGCGGCAACAAGCGGGTCGTCTATCTGCCCTATGTCGGCAGTTGGGATCTCTCTCTGGCGCTCTCTCTCGGGGCTGGGATGAGCAGCCCCTCGGCCGTCGCTGTCGATTCCTCTGGAAACCTCTACGTCGCCGACTCCGGCAACGGCAATGTCTATGAGCTGACCGCGCCCTTGAGCGGCGGGGTACAGGTAACGGCCGCATCCGGCTATAACGCGCCCTCCGCTCTGATCGTGGACCCGGCCGGCGCTCTCTTCGTCGTCGATCAGGGCAACGCCAAGCTGTGGCGCATTCCTGTCAGCAGCGGCGCGCTGGCGCCGGCCAGCGCCGTCAACGTCATCGGCCAGGTGAGCGCCGCCGGCACGGCCATCGTTAAAGCTCCGTTCGGCGTAGCTATCGACAGCATCGGCAACCTTTACGTCAGCGACAGCAAGAACGCCGCCGCCTACATGGTCAGCCGCACCAGTTCCACGCAGTCCTTCGGTATCTGGACTCCCGGCGCCACCAGCGGTTCGCTCGCCTATTACCTGGAGAGCGCCGGCAACGCCCCTCTGACTCTGGCCAACCCCTTCTATACGGCCAGCGGCGACACCACGCAGTTTTCGCTGCTCACCACCGAGACTGGCGCCTGCGCCAACTCCGCTTCCATTGCTGTGGGTGCAAGCTGCAATCTGGAAGCTACCTTTGCCCCGCTGGTCAATGGAAACTACAGCGAGACATTGGCCCTGAGCAGCAACGCGGCCAACATCGCCAAACCCTCGCTGGTCTTTACCGGCAACGGCGCCGTGACCGCGCCCACCAGCACCACCCTCACACAAACCTCGCCAACTGGTTCTCCCTCGTACGATCAGGCCGTGACCCTCTCGGCAGTTGTCACAGCGGCTCCCAGCGCAGGAACACCGGTGGGATCGGTCAATCTGATAGTGGATGGAATCACCAAGCAAACTGTCTCCCTCAGCAGCGGAACGGCCACCTTCACTCTGGCCCCCGGCGCCCTGACCGGAGGCAACCACACCCTGTCGGCAGCGTACCTGGGGGGCTCCGCCAACTTCGTTGACTACTCGCAAAGCTCTTCGCCTTCGCTTAACCTGACCGTGAAGACCGTCGCCACGACTTCGGTTGTGACATTCACCACGCTCTTCAACAACCCCACAAGCCAACCGGCGGGCACCTCTCTGAAGTTGACTGCAACGGTGGCTTCCACCTATGCCGGCGTCCCCACCGGAGCCGTGGCCTTCGCCATTACCGACTCCGGCGGAACCAACCTAACCCAGACTGCGCCACTGCAGCCGGCCAGCGGAGGAGCCTTCCAGGCGACCTACGTCTACACGCCCAGCGCTCCCGCTTCTGGCGTCATCTACGATGTGGTTTCCATCGTGGCCACTTACTCGGGAGACATCAACTTCGCCGCTTCTGTCTCCGCCGCAGGAACCATCGATGTAAGTCCCGCCAGCGGCTCAATCGGCGTCACCACCAGTGGAACCGCCCTTACCAGCAGCGCCACGAGTCAGACTGCGGTGACCTTCACCGATACCAGCTACGGTGGGTGGCAGGGCGTTGTGAGCTATCAGTGCGCAGCTTCCACCTTGCCGGCCAACGCTATCTGCGTCTTCTCGCCAGGGCAGGTTTCGGTGATGGCCAACACCGCCAGCGCCACCTATCCGGCGGCCACAACCCAGATGACGGTGGTCGTCAACAATCCTCCGAATTCACCCGCAGTCAGTTCGATGCTCTGGTGGGTCGGCGGTATCTCCGGTCTCGTGCTGCTCTACGCGCGCCGCCGCATGATGTGCGGAGCCTGGGGAGCGGTCAGCCTGCTGCTGGGCGCGATCCTGCTGTCGGCCGCAGCAATTGGCATGACGGCTTGTTCCAGTAGCCTTGCGTTTGCCACGCCCAAAGGCAGCAGCACGGTGACCGTCTACGCCTATACCGATCCGTTTAACCCCAGCTCACTCTCCACCTCTACACCCACTACCATGAGCTGCGGAACCAACTCCGCTGGGCACGGGGAACCCAACCTCGCGCCCTGTTCGACCAATTCCTTCCAGATAGCCCTGACCGTGCAATAAGTGCAGACAGCCGCAACAATCACGGCCCGCATGGCGCAAGCTATGCGGGCCGTTTCCATGAGAGCGATTCCAGAATATCCATACCCTGCAACCTTCGTGCCAGGCCGTCCCTCGCCGAGGTTCGCGGCGGCTTGAATGCGCGGTCTCTACATACACCAGTTCTGGAATCGCTGCAGCGTCCTCGGGGTAAACCAGAACATCCTTGCTGAGCCTGGGATTGGTTCGATTTTGGAGAGCAGCATGATCCCTTACCCATTCATAACTGCGCAACAGGTTACTATCTCGACTGCTATAGAATCATTTTTTAAACAAATGCTCCTGGCTTAGTCAACGCGTTTCCCGGACGCTGAAGCTATCCGTTTTTTCATTGCCTCGATCAGGGGCTGCTGGAACCGAGGCTCGACGGTTTGGGCCAGCAGGAGCGCTTTCTGGAAGAACGGGAGAGCATCCTGCGGCCGGCCGCTTGCGTCCAGCACTTTGCCCAGTACAGCATTGACGCTGGCCGAGTCGGGCGTCAGAGCCTCAGCTTGTTGTGCTTCGCTTAAGGCTTGCGGAAGGTCTTTTTGCGCCAGCAGCAGACCCGCTTTTTGCGTGTGGCTCAGCGCGGCGGCCAGTGGGATGTTGAAGTGCCCATCGTAGACAAAGACGCCGTAGTCGACCACCGCCACGGGCTTCAGTTGCTTGAAGTTTTCGTAGGGATTCAAAGAGCCGGGCCCAAACTCGAAGCCCGATAAAACACCGGCGCTCATGAACACCGGACCATCCATCGCCGCCGGCACATCGTGCGGGCCATCGAAATAGAGCGAATCGGCGGTGATGAGCGGACGGCAGGGAATGCCGTAGTAGCTGAAGTCTGCAACTCCCTGGCCAAAGTAGGCAAACCAGCAATCCTTGATGCCGTGGGCGTCGGTGTAGCGCCGGACGGCTTTCATCTGCTGCCCCCAATCCGAACTGGAATCGCTGAGCAGGTTATGCACGGCTGCTGGGCCTCCAGCCGCTTCATTGGCATAAGAAACATAGGCAGGAAAGGCGTGCATCACCGATGTGGCCTGGAAGACCAGGAGCAGGACGACCACCGAGAGCCAGCGTCGATTCTTCTGGGCGAGCTTCCAACTCGCACCGCCAAGCAAGACGGTGAGGAAGATATAAATGGGAAGAACATGACGAACCCCGATGTTCATGCCCCCGGCCATCGCAAAGGCCATGTAGATTGCGGCGGGGACGGCCATATAAAGGATCTCGCGCGGAGCGCGAAGCCTTCCCGTCGCGATCGTCCACAGGGCAATTCCGAAGAGGATCAAGAACGAAAGGGTTGACTTGATGACCATGGCGATGGGGAAGTAGAACCAGACCGGGTGCGGATAGATAGTGCCAAGCAGGAAACTGGTGAACGCCTTCGATTGAATCAGCACATGGGCAAAGCCGTAGATATAGGACTCGGGGAGCAGGTGCAGCTTCGCCATCAGAGCGAGCGCCGCTCCTTCGAGATGGCTGGGAACACGCGCCAGTTGCGCCGCCATAAGCGGGTTGAGTTGCAAGCCGTCTGCCCGTGCCGCATAGCGGAATCCATAGGTCGCCCAAAGCACGGCAACGGCGATCAGCGCAATGGCGATCAGTGCTACGCCAGAGTGCATAAAGCGCCGGCCTAAGCTGACGGGCGCTCTTTTGATTGAAGCCGCATTGGGCCACAGGGTTTCGCCAACTCCCAACAAAAGCAACATGGGAAGCAGCAAGACGTTGCTGTGCTTGCTGGCCAGCGCCAGACCAACCGCAAGGCCAACCAGCGCCAACCGTATTTTGCTGGGCGACTTGGCGTAGCGATAGAACGCATAGATCGAGGCAAACATAAAATAAGCGCCGCCGGCATCGGTCGTCATCAGCGCCGAATGCGCGAGCAATGTGGGATCGAAGACCAGAAGACCGAGGGCAATCAGTCCGGCGCCTGCGCCGAACATCTCCTGTGTGGCCAGAAACACCATCAAGGCAAGCAGGATCGTGATCCCTGAAGTCGCCATGCGAACCCGGAACAGGATCGTGTTCGCGTCATTGCCGAACAGGAAGTCCCTGCCTCCAGCCGCTTCTTCAAGCCGGTAAGGACGCCCCTGCAGCGGAGGCATCTTGAGTTCCATCTCGATCAACGGAAGGGCGCCCAGAAACTTGATCAGTGGCGGGTGCTCCGGGTTGAGGCCGTAGTCTCCATGCATCGCCTGCATATAGGCGGAGTAAATATGATCCGGCTCGTCCCAGGTAGCCGAGTTCATATTCGCCATCAGCGATAGTTGCAGCAAGAGGATCGCAAGCAAGGCTGCAACGGCAAACGAAAGTTGAAAACCGCGGAGTCCCGGAGATCTCATGAGCCTGCTTTTCCAAAACGGGTGAACCGAACAATTATGTCACCCACCTCGAGGCAGAAGGCAAATGCGAAGCCTGTCGCCTCCGATCACACGATGGACACGGCCAAAGCGTGCTCGTCTTCGGCTCTCAGATCGTCCGGTCGTCTACGGATTCGAGCGTCACATCGGGCCGCTGGCGGCTGGCGAAGCTGCGGAACTCCTTGACTTGTTGCAGGCGGAAGTCCGGCCCCGCGTTTTTCGGCAGGCGCAGGCGGAAGAAGTCCGCGCCCTCCACGTCTTTCAGCCAGAAGGCGGGGCGTGCGTCGGCCGCGCGGGTGGCGATTTCGACGTTGCTCAGCTCCAGGTTGCGCACGTGGCGGGCAAAGAGGCCGCAGGCGGGCAGATCGCCGAACATGTGCGGGTCGGGATAGGCCGCCTCGCGTTCCTCGGGCTGGATCGCCGCTTTCTCCGCTGTGGCTCCGCCTACCTGCTCCAGATAGACGTTGTCGATCTTCACGTCCTCGATGCAGTGGCCGGGAACCCCGCTCAAAATCGAGGGCAGAGGCGACGCGCCGGAGCTGGTGATATTGCTCAAAATCACCCGCCGCATGACGCCCACCTTGGCGTCCTTGGGCCCGCGCATACGGCTGCCCAGGCGCAGGAAGAGCGGGGCGCTGCGAATGTCGCGCATGGTGATGCCGGTAAACGTAATGTCTTCGCAGATGGCGCCGTCTTCCGACTCCAGCGCAAAGCCCTGGCAGCTCTCGAAGACGCAGTTGGAGATGGTTACATTGATAAATCCGCCATTGGATTCGGTGCCCAGCTTGATGCGCCCGGTGGGCACGGGACGAGTGTGGATCTCATGGCGCTTCCATGTGCCGTCGAGCATGGCGCCCAGTTCGAAGCCGCCGGTGACGTAGCAGTTGGTAATGGTCAGGTTCTCGGTGGGGCGCGCGTAGCCCAGCGAGTAAGAGCTCTTGGGGCAGATGCCGTCGTCCCAGGGCGAGTTGACCGCGCAGTTCGAGACGCGCACGTTCTTGCAGCAGTCGATGTCCATGCCGTCGCGGTTGGTGTCGATGATGAGGTTGTCGATGGTCAGGTTGTCGACGCCGGTGGCCAGAATCGCGAACCAGCCGCCCTGCAGGACCTTGAAGTCGCGCAGCAGCACGTTGCGGCAATTCTTGAGCGCGATGGCCTTGTTGCCCACGCCGGGCTTGCGGGAGTCGGGCAGCGCCGTCTCTTTGTCCCAGCCGCGCGAGAGCCCCTTGCCCCAGATCAGCCCCGGCCCGGTGATGGAGATGTCGTTGAGGTCTTCGCCCCACAGCAGCGAGTTGTGCCAGTGGTTGTGGCCGTAGTCCTGGTAGGGCTCCCAATCGCCCTGCGGCTCGGCGGCGTCGTAGCCCCCGGTAAGCAATCCCTCGTAGGGCGTGGGAGCGGCCAGAATCACCGCGCCGTGGTCCAGAAATAGCCCCACCTTGCTCTTCAAACGAATCGAGTAGCTCAGATAGACGCCGGCGGGAAAGACCACCGTTCCGCCCCCGGCCCTGGCCGCGGCCTCGATGGCGCGATTAATGGCCGGCGAGTCGAGGTTGGCGCCGTCACCCTTGGCGCCGTAGGCGGCCACGCTGAATGCCGCGCCGCCAAGCAGATTCGCCTGTACCGGCTCGGCATGAACCCCGGCCTGCTGCAGACCGGTACCCGCCAGAGCGCTGGCCACCATGGGCGTTGCCGCCACTGCTGCTCCGCTGCTTGCCCACTTCAAAAGATCTCTACGCCGCATCTTTTTCGCCTCGCTCATTGGTGGATGCGCCTGCGCCCTGGGGCGCAGATGCTCCGTGCAGTGGTAGGACCACCGCCGCTCCACCTTAATCGACCGCGGGGAGATTCGGCAAGGCCCGGCGGCGTATAGGTACACTACTTGCAGCAGATAACTTTTTGCCAGGATCGTCCCTCATGTCTATCCAGCGCGACAAGCCGCCCACCATCGTCGATGTTGCCCGCGAGGCGGGCGTGGGCATCATGTCGGTCTCGCGCGTGCTCAATCATCATCCCGGCCTGAAGCAATCCACGCGCAACAAGGTGATGGCGGCGATGGACCGCATCGGCTACACGCCCAACGACGCAGCGCGCATGTTGAAGGGGCGGCGCGGTAGAACCATCGGGCTGATCGTCCCCGACCTCTCCGACTTCTATGCCAGTTGCTTTCACGCTATTCAAGCCGTGGCCATGCGCCACAACTACCAGACCATGGTGGCGGCCACCGGCAGGGACGTTCAGATCGAGGATCGCCAGTTGCAGGCCATGCGCCTGCACGGCATCGCCGGCCTGCTCATCGCCAGTTGCGGCAGCGACGGCCGCCAGTTGAAGCTGATCGAGGAGAGCGGCATCCCCATTGTGGCCTTCGACCGGCCCACCGCGCTGCGCACCGACGCCGTGCTGGTGGAGAACCGCGAGGGCGCCGAGAGCGGCGTTCGCCACCTCATCGAACACGGCCATACGCGCATCGCCTGCGTCGGCTACGACAGCGGCAGCTACACCGTGCGCGAGCGCATCGAGGGCTACGCCCAGGCCATGCGTTCGGCCGGCCTGCCTGCGATGGTGATCGGCGACATCGATTCGCCCGAGACGATGGAGCGGGTTGCCGCCGGCTGGCGAGCTGACCCCGAGCGCCCCACGGCGGTCTTTTCTCTCAAGCGCATCACCTCGGCCTTTCTCTTGCAGGCGCTGCACCGGCAAAAGCTGCGCGTGCCTGAAGAGATTGCGGTGGTGGGCTTCGACGATTTCGAGTTAGCCGAAGTGCTGGGCACGCCGCTCACGGTGGTGATGCAGTCTCCCGCGGATGGGGCGCGCACCGCGGCCGAACTGCTCTTCAGCAAGATCGAAGCCGGGCAGAAAGCCACACCGCCCGAGGAGCAGAGGGTCAAGCTCTTCTTCCCCACCCGCCTGATCGCACGCCGCTCCTGCGGTTGCAGCCAAGGGGATTGATCCGCTGCTCTGGCGGCGGAGAAGGCTTCTGCATCGAGATTGCATTTGAATCTTATTGGGAAGAAAGCAAAGAAATCCGGGGAAATGCTTCTTTCCACGCGCTTTGTAACCGGGCAGGAGATCCGTCGTGCCGATAAAGCAACAGAATCATGCTGGGCCTTCCAGCGATTCCTGTATTCCTGTGCCCATAAACCATGCATTCAAGTTGGCGCAAACCTCGGCGAGGGAAGACCTGGCACGAGGGTTCCAGGGTTTCGCCATCCTGGACCCGCTCCAGGTCGTTGACCACATAGTTTTGCACCACTGAGGGCGCCACCGGTCTCGATTTTGAAACCGGGGATAGTACGAATTGAAATTCATCTTCATGCGGTTCCGGGCGCTCACCCGCACTGAATGGGCGCAACTTTCGTGACTGGCCATTCCGCTGTCAAACGAAGAAGCGGCCTGGTTACAATCGAACCATGGCGACCATTGGACCAACGTCCTCTCCGCGCGTTCTCTTTCTGGGCCGCTGCACGCTCGATGCGCTCTATTGGCTGGATCGCCTTCCCGACGAAGACAGCAAGGTCTACGCTCGCCAGTTTCACGCCGCGCCGGGCGGTCCTGCGGCCAATGCCGCGCTGACCCATGCGCGGTTGGGCGGGGAAAGCCTCCTCATCAGCGCCGTGGGCGGCGGGCCGTGGGCCGATGCGGTGCGCGCCGAGTTTGCCCGCAGCGGAATTCGCCTGCTCGATCTGGCCGCCGCAACCGCCTACCAGACTCCGCTGACCACTGTTTTGCTGGGCGCCGAACGGGCCAGCCGCACCATCGTCAATCCGCCCCTGGAAAACGTAGCTCTGACTGCGCTTCCCGGATCGTGGGAGCGGGCGGTTCCGGCGGAGTGGGGCGCGATTCCGCCGGTTATTCTCACGGACGGCTTTCACTTGGCCGAAACGCTGCCTCTGCTCGCCGCCTGCCGCACAGCGGGTGCGGAGATCTGCCTGGACGGCGGCAGTTGGAAGCCGGGAACCGATCTGCTCGCCCCGCTGCTCACCACCGCCATTTGCAGCGAGCGTTTTACGTTACCCGGCGTTGCGCTCCCAGGTGCGCACAACGGTCCGGAGAGCCTTTTTGCGTGGTTTGCGGCGCAGGGCGTTGCACAGATCGCCGTCACCCGCGGGCCGCGATCGATCCTGGGTTGGGAACGCGAACGCCGCTTCGAGATCGCCATCGAAGCCATCGCCGCCGCCGACACGCTGGGCGCGGGCGATGTGTTGCATGGCGCTTATTGCCACTTCCGCGCGCTGGGAGCGGCCTTCGAGCCGGCGCTGCGCCACGCGGCCCGCGTCGCCACCGAATCCTGCAAGTGGATAGGGATTCAGCTCCAGCCCGCGTGCAACATTTAGGGAACCTCTGATTAAGTGGGAAATTTGAAGGGTACGGGCTTTAGCCCGTACATAAAGCCAGAGGAATCAAAGGGCTTTAGCCCCTGAGGGAAGGTCGGCTTTGACAAAGAGCACTTAATCAGAGGTTCCCTGGAGCGAGAATCAGTCTCCCGGCTGGCCGTGTTCTTGTCTTCGCGCCTAGCTCGCGGCCAATTCGAGGCCGGCGATCTCGACCTCCAGGCCGCCGAAGTCGGGGTGGTCGTTTTCGCGGATGCGGTAGGCAATGTCGATGCGGGAGTCCTTGACCAGTCCCAGAGCCTGCGAGCGGGCGGCCAGATCCCAGCCCACCGCCTTCATCGCACCGCCTTGCGGCGCCTGCGCTGCTGCGGGGGAAGTTGAATCCTGGGCCAGCTCGAGCCGCAGATGGCGCTCTTTCATGAAGCGGGGCGCCGAGACCAGCCGCGCATTGCGGGCTACAAAGATCGGTTCGGCATTGCCGTGGCCCAGCGGCTCCAATTTGCGCAGCCAGCCGGCCAGCACCGGGGTGATGCGGTCCAGGGGCAGCTCGGCGTGGATCTTGAGCAGGTGCTCGGCTTCGCGGGCAGCCAGATGCTCGCCGGCGTAAAGGCGCAGGCGGCGCTTCAACTCGGGCAGAGAGCTGGCGGGCAAGGAAAAACCCACGGCGAAGGCGTGTCCGCCGAAGCGGGTGAAGAGATCGGCGCAGCTCTCCAAGGCGCTGAGCAGCGGAAAACCATCCACCGAGCGGCCGGAACCCTGCGCCACACCGTCTTCGATGCTGACCACCAGAGCCGGTTTGGCGGTGCGTTCGACCACCCGAGAAGCCAGAATGCCGATGACTCCGCGGTGCCAGCCCTCGCCCTCGATCACCAGCATCCGGTCGGCGGCCAGTTCTTCATCCCTGGCCAGACGCTGCACGATGGCGGCGAGCGCTGTGGCTTCCGTCTCGCGGCGTTCGCGATTGAGGCGGTCCAGTTTGTCGGCCAGTTGGTGGGCGCGGGCCGGGTCGCGAGTGGTAAACAGCTCGATCACCTCCGAGGCCACGTCCATTCGTCCCGCGGCGTTGATGCGCGGAGCAATGCGGAAGCCCACATCGAAGGCGCTGATCGGTTTGGCTGCCGGGTCAAGCTGGGTGGCGGCAAAGAGGGCGCGCAATCCGGGACTGGCCGGATGGCGCAGCTCTTTCAATCCCAGCGCCGCGATCACCCGATTCTCGCCCTTGAGCGGCACCGCATCGGCAATGGTGGCGATGGCGGCCATCTTCAAAAAGCTGGGCAGAATCTTCTCGCGCAGACGCACCGGATAGCGGCGCTCCAGCACCGCCTGAGCCAGCTTGAGGGCGATGGCCGCGCCGCAGAGCGCTTTTTCCGGGTAGGGGCAGCCGGGCAGGTTGGGGTTCAGAATGGCCAGCGCGTGAGGGACGGCTTCGCCGGCTTCGGGCAGATGGTGGTCGGTGATGATGAGGTCCAGGCCGAGCTGGCGGGCGGTTTCGGCCTCTGCAAAGGCTCTCATGCCCGTGTCGACGGTAATCACCAGCCGGGCGCCGTCGGCAAAAGCGGCCTTGAGCACCTCGGATTGCAGTCCATAGCCCTCTTTGAGCCGGTGCGGCACGTGAAAGCGGGCGATGCCGCCCAGCATCTCGATGGCGGTCTTGAGCAGAACCACCGCGGTGGTGCCGTCCACGTCGTAGTCGCCATAGAGCAGCACCGGTTCGCGGGCGTCGATGGCGCGGTCCAGGCGCGCGGCTGCCTCGCTCATGCCCAGCATAAGCATGGGATCGTGCAGATGGCTGATTTCGGGATTCAGGAAGGCGTGGGCGGCGCGGGACTCGCTGATGCCGCGGGCGATGAGCAACTCGGCCAGCACCAAAGGCAGGCGGGCGAAGCTGGCTAGTTCAGCGGCTTGTTGCGGATGCTGCTCAACCAGCACCCAGCGCTGGCGGGGTGGGGAGAGAAGAGAGGTGCGCGGAGCGCCCGGCGACGCCATCGAAGCGGCCGCCGGGACTCCCACGCCTGGGTTCGCCGTGCTCACCCGGTTTACTCGTCCTCGTGGTCGTGGCCGCAATCGCACTCGTGATCCTGGTCGTCGATCACGATGTCTTGGAAGGCCTCGATGTCTTCCAGCAGGCTCTGGAAGCGCTCGTACCACTCGGTGGTGGTCTCGTGCACGAAAGCCACGCCCTGGTAGACGTAGCCCAACTGGATGTAGCCCAGGTTGCCGGCATATTTGGCGAGCCATTGGGCCTCGACCAGTTCGCTGGCTTCTTCGTCGGGGAAGTTCATCTCACTGGCTTCCTCGATCAGGGCGTCCAATTCTTCGCGCTCCAGGGTCATCTCGCTGAAGGTCACAAAGGGAGAGCCAACGTGCTTGGCCATCTCCACAAAGTCCTTCCAGGAGTCGGGGTTGCCGTCGTCTTCCCACACAATCGTGGGAATCTCCTCGGTCACATAGCCGGGGAGGCGGCGCATTCCGTGGCCTTCAATAAAGGCCACCATATCGTCTTTCAGCGGGAGCAGGTTGTCTGTGTTCATAGTCAAGCTCTTATTCTCGCAGAAACGGACCGCCGGCGCTGAGCAATTCTGTGAAGATCGCCTCTGGGGCCGCACGCGTGGGTGAGTTGCCGGGCGGTTATTCAATGTAGCTGCCGTTGCATCCATTACGCAAGAAGGGATTTAAGAGCGCAAAACCGCCGCCGGCTGTTGGCCGCGGTATACAGCAACGAGAAAATCGATTTATTCTGAAATCCCCGAGTTTTAGTTCCGGAGGTTCGTCTTTTGCCCGCATTCGAGCGCCACGTCTTTGTCTGCCACAACACACGCCCCGCGGATGCGCCCCGCCGCTCCTGCACCGCCGACGGCAAGAGCGATCTGCACACCCAGTTGCAGCAGTTGAGCAGAGCCGCCGGCCTGGCCGCCACGGTGCGCATCAACAAGGCAGGCTGCCTGGACCAGTGCGAGCACGGCCCGGTGGTGGTGGTCTATCCCGAAGCCATCTGGTACGGCAACGTGCAGCCCAGCGACGCCGCCGACATCGTTACCGAGCATCTCGTCGCCGGTCGCCCGGTCGAGCGGCTGCGCCTGGCCGACGAGTGCCTCAACTCAAAAAACTGCCCGCACCGCGACTGAGCGGCGCGGCCTGCGAGGGCGTAAGACAGCGACCGGAGTCCGCCGGGTGTACACGATGCGGCTCGATGGTTTATCCTGTGCCTTCAATCCATGATCTTCTCACGCGACTACATCGGATATCTCGCCCGTCGTACGGCCAAGCACCTCATCGATGCCAAGCTGATCACCGTCAGTAACTTGAAGGGGGTCGAAGAGGGCATCGCCGGGGGGCTTATCGAAGAGCTTTCTCTGGAAGACCGCATCAACGAAGAGGTGCGTGTGATTCTCGAGGCGTACTCGGAAGAGATGCGCAAATCCGGCGCGCAATACGCCGAGATGTTCAAGAAGGTCAAGACCGAGTTGGCCAAGAAATACAAGGCGGTGCTATGAGGATCAGCCGCGACAAGCTCAACAAGCTGGCCCACACCGTGGCCGACACCCTGGCCGAGATCGACGAGGTTGGTTTTCTCGAAGAGCGCAACGTTATTCGCCAGGAAGCCCGCAAGATTCTCGAAGAGCTGCTCGAGCAGGAGGCCAAGATCGACGTGGCCGCCCGCTTGAAGATCTCCAACCAGCGCAAGATCATCCTGGAAGGCTCGCAGGAGTGGGAGATCCTCTACCGCAAGTACTACAACGACGAGGTCCGCAAACTGGGCGTCGACGGCGGCAAGTAGGCACGATTCTTCAGATTCTTCCCCGATCTTCTGCGCACCTGTCAAAGACCCGCTGTACCAGTGCTTTCGGCTTTGGCATCCAACCGATTTTTTGTTAAAGTAGTAGAGGAGCGGTCGGGAACGGCTGCTTTCGCGAGTGTGGCGCTATCGTCCAGGGGTTAGGACGTGAGATTCTCAATCTTAAAACACGGGTTCGATTCCCGTTAGCGCTACCAAAGATCAGTACAAAGAGGTGCCGTGATGCTTTTTAGCTCCGGCATCTCTTTTATTTTGTTGACATTTATGTCCATACAGGGGTAACATTGTCCAACAGCATCCAGCCTTGGCGTGGGGTAAGTTTTAGGGGTAACCCTATTCCACGGCTTTGGAGTTACCCCAATGGCCCTGACCGATACCGCTATCCGCAATGCCAAGCCCGCTTTGAAGCCCGCCAAGCTGTTTGATGAGCGCGGACTGTTCCTGCTTGTTACCCCTACCGGGGGTAAGTGGTGGCGTTTTCGCTTCCGTTTCGACGGCAAGGAAAAGCTGCTGTCCCTGGGCGTATACCCTGACGTTGGCCTGAAAGACGCCCGCAACCGCCGCGACGAAGCCCGGAAGTTGCTGGCCGAAGGCACGGACCCCGGCGAAGAGCGCAAGACCCAAAAGATGGCAAAGCAGGACCGGGCCGCCAACAGCTTTGAAGCCGTGGCGCGGGAGTGGTTCGGCAAGTTTTCTTCCCAGTGGGTCGAGCACCACCAGCGGCGCGTAATCCGCCGATTTGAGCGCGACGTTTTTCCTTGGATGGGCGGCAAACCGATTGCCGAAGTGACCGCGTCGGAATTGCTGGCAGTGGTCCGGCGGATTGAAGGCCGGGGCGCGCTAGAAACCGCACACCGGGCGCTGGGCGATTGCAGTCAGGTTTTCCGCTATGGAGTGGCGACGGGGCGCTGTCCCCGCGATCCTTCCGGCGATCTACGCGGGGCGCTCCAGCCAACGAATGCCGAACACTTCGCCTCTGTGACAGAACCGGCCCAAGTTGCGGCGCTCTTGCGGGCGCTGGACGGCTACAAGGGGACATTCACAGTTGCCTGTGCGCTTCGCCTTGCGCCTTACGTCTTTGTGCGTCCTGGCGAGCTTCGCAAGGCGGAATGGTCTGACTTCGATCTTGACGCGGCGGAATGGCGCTACATGGTCACCAAAACCAACACCCCGCACATTGTCCCGCTGGCATCCCAAGCCGTGAGCATTCTGCGCGATCTTCACGCCTTGACCGGCAGCGGGCGCTATGTCTTTCCGGGGGCGCGTAGTAGCAAGCGCCCCATGAGCGATAACGCCATTCTGGCGGCCATGCGGCGCTTGGGCATCGGCAAAGACGAGATGAGCGGCCACGGCTTCCGGGCAATGGCGCGAACGATCCTTGACGAAGTGTTGGGCGTTCGCCCTGACTACATCGAACACCAGTTAGCCCATGCGGTGAAAGACCCCAACGGACGGGCCTACAACCGCACCAGCTTTCTCCCCGAACGGCGGGAGATGATGCAGCAATGGGCTGATTACCTGGACAAGCTGAGGACTGGCGCGGAGGTAATAGCGCCACAAGGGGGCAAAGCATGAGTAACAGTGAACAGATGGAGTGGCTACTACTTACGGAAGCTGCCCATGACCTTGAGGTGGAATCCCAAGGAACACCCGCGCCCATCGGCGAGATGCAAAAACGTTTCCCGGAAGAATATGAGGTTGCCCGTAAACTTGCGTCAGGCATCGCGTACAGCTTTGCCGTCACGGTCCTTTCAACAAGACAGGCAGAAAAAATATCGGAGATGATTCACTCTGAAGACGAGGGGCTAAGGGCGATTCAGGATGTATTGAACATGCAACCTGTGAACGCCCTTACACTCGCAACTTTAGTCAGGCTAGAACGTGTGCGTAACGCGAAAAAAGGAGCCGAGATGCGGCACAACAAACCCGGCGGTTCACGGGAAAAGCAGGAGCAGATACGCGCAATATGGGCAAGGGGAAATTTTGGCAGCCGGGACCTTTGCGCCGAAGAGGAGAGTGGCGCACTGGGGATGTCCACTTCTGCTGCTCGAAAAGCGCTACGCAATACCCCGGAACCACCTAGCCGCTGCAAGTAGAGGCTAGCCGCTGCTACCACAGGGTATTCCAGCTTCATTCAGAACAGGACAAGATGGGATTGTCTTGAATCTTCTGACATGAGGCGAATCAAACATGCTGCAACTTCCCGAAACCGGCTATCTGCGCCTACCGCAAATTCTGGGCAATCCCAAAGCAAACATCCCCGCGCTTATTCCTATCAGCCGCTCGGCTTGGTGGGCTGGAATCAAGGCTGGGCGCTACCCCAAAGGCGTTCACCTTGGCCCGCGTACAACGGTTTGGCCCGTGGAAAGCATCCGCGCCCTCATTGCTTCCACCAAGCAGGCGGACAGCAAGTGACCGCCGCTGTATTCGCTGATCTGGTGCAAGCGCAGCGCACCGGCGCGGGCCGATGGAAGGCTTGCTGTGCAACTCACAATGATCGATCCCCGTCGTTGTCTATCCGGGATGGGGAAAACGGCCATGTGACCCTGTTCTGCCGTGCGGGGTGCCCCCTGGACGCAATTCTGGCCGCTCTGCATCTGGTGAGAGACGATCTTTCCGGGCCGCCACCTTCACCAACACAGGCCGCCGCAATTCGGGCTGCATACGAAACCCGCCAGAGCGCCGCCAGAGCCGAACGCAAGGCACGGCTGGCCGCATCGGGCCGCGTGAGAGGGTTGCAAGCCGTGGTGAACGAACTGGCGGCTGCGCTGGTGCGTTCGCCAGAGAATACCGCGCTTGCCCGGTTGCTTCATTCGGCATCGGACAAATTGCGCGTGGCCGAAGCCGCCGCGAAACAATCGAACCCCATGCGCCGGGTAAGTGCGCAAGGCAAGGATACTAGGAATGGGCGGCTCTCCAATTGAACCGGGCGTGATTGCAAGCACTGAGAGCTTCATTCGCCGATTCTGCATCTTGCCAGACGCGGCCTATCTCCCGCTTGCACTATGGGCCGCTGCAACTCATCTGCCCGATGTGTTCGACGCCTTCCCCTATATCGCGCTGCTGTCACCGGCCAAGCGATGCGGCAAGACTCGTGTGCTGGAAGTCTTGGAACTGCTCACATCAAACGCATGGCGCGGCACGTCGGCCACCAGCGC